>LSQX01177181.1_pt1 | contig 41091 bp, 38 predicted proteins | sample 654561 | NCBI WGS metagenome assembly LSQX01 (sample SAMN04489861, study PRJNA283612) | anaerobic digester metagenome | isolation source: 4 biogas reactors fed with cattle manure at either 37C or 55C with and... | place: Denmark: Kongens Lyngby | collected 2014 | reverse complement strand
TCGTCTGCTCGATCGAGAACTTCGATCCGATGGGCGTGCACACCGGTGACTCCATCACGGTTGCGCCGTCGATGACGCTCACCGACCGCGAGTATCAGCGCATGCGTGACGTCGGCATCGGCATCATCCGGGCTGTCGGCGTTGACACAGGTGGCTGCAACATCCAGTTCGCCGTCAATCCGGCCGATGGCCGCATGATCGTCATCGAGATGAACCCCCGCGTCTCACGCTCGTCCGCACTGGCCTCGAAGGCGACGGGCTTCCCGATCGCCAAGATCGCCGCCAAGGTTGCCATCGGCTACACGCTCGACGAGATCCAGAACGACATCACGCAGGAGACCCCGGCGAGCTTCGAACCCTCGCTCGACTATGTCGTCGTCAAGGTCCCGCGGTTCGCTTTCGAGAAGTTCCCGCACGCGGACGACACGCTCACGACCCACATGAAGTCGGTCGGTGAGGCCATGGCGTTGGGTCGCAACTTCACCGAAGCGCTCGGCAAGGCGCTGCGCTCGCTGGAGGATCCCCGGGCGCGATTCGATTTCGCGGCTGCCCGGGAAGAGGCCGCGGACCGGAGCGAGGGCGGCACGCCCGACGAATGGATCGACGAACTGCTCGAGCAGGCGGCACGACCCCACGACGGTCGGCTGCAGGTCGTGCTCCAGGCGCTCATGGCCGGTGCGACCCCGGAGCAGGTGTTCGAGTCGACGAAGATCGACCCCTGGTTCATCGACCAACTGGTCCTGCTGACCGAGATCGCCCATCAGCTCATCGATGCGCCCGAGCTGACCCCCGAGCTGCTGCGGCACGCCAAGCGCCACGGCTTCTCCGACGAACAGATCGCGAGCGCGCGGCACATGTCGGTGGATGTCGTACGCGGAGTCCGCTGGGCGCTGGGTGTGCGTCCCGTGTTCAAGACCGTGGACACGTGCGCCGCCGAGTTCGCGGCCATGACCCCCTATCACTATTCGTCCTACGACGAAGAGACCGAGGTCATGCCGCGGGAGAAGGAAGCGGTCATCATCCTCGGCTCGGGTCCCAACCGCATCGGTCAGGGCATCGAGTTCGACTATTCGTGCGTCCACGCGGCCATGACCCTGCAGGACGCGGGCTACGAAACGATCATGGTCAACTGCAACCCCGAGACCGTGTCGACGGACTATGACACCTCCGACCGGCTCTATTTCGAACCGCTGACCCTGGAGGACGTGCTCGAGGTCGTGCATGCGGAACGGCAGGCCGGTCCGGTGGCGGGTGTCATCGTGCAGCTCGGCGGGCAGACCCCGTTGAAGCTGGCCCAGGCGCTCAAGGACGCCGGCGTGACCATCGTCGGCACCAGCCCGGAGGCGATCGATCTCGCCGAGGAGCGGGGCGCGTTCGGCCACGTACTGGCCGAGGCGGACCTGCCCGCACCGAAGCACGGGATGGCGTACTCCTTCGACGAAGCCCAGCGCATCGCCGCGGAGATCGGCTATCCCGTCCTCGTGCGGCCGTCCTATGTGCTCGGCGGACGCGGCATGGAGATTGTCTATGACGACGCCTCGCTGGCTGCGTACATCGAGCGGGCCACCCAGATTTCCCCCGAACACCCCGTGCTCGTCGACCGGTTCCTGGACGATGCGGTGGAGATCGACGTCGATGCCCTGTTCGACGGCGCGGAGCTCTATCTCGGCGGGATCATGGAGCACATCGAGGAAGCCGGTGTGCACTCCGGCGACTCGGCCTGCGCACTGCCGGCTCTCACGCTCGGCGATAGCATCATCAAGAAGATTCGCCAGGCCACCGAGGCAATCGCGCGTGGCGTCGGCGTTCGGGGGCTGTTGAACATTCAGTACGCTCTCGCCGGCGACACCCTCTATGTTCTCGAGGCCAACCCCCGCGCCTCCCGCACAGTGCCGTTCGTGTCGAAGGCGACGGCGACGCAGCTCGCCAAGGCGGCAGCGCGCATCATGCTGGGCGCCTCGATCCGGGAACTCCGTGCCGAGGGCATCCTGCGCAGCAACGGTGACGGCGGTGACATCAGCAATGGAGCGCCGCTGGCGGTGAAGGAAGCCGTCATGCCGTTCAACCGTTTCCGGACCACGGAGGGCGTCTCCGTGGACACCATTCTCGGGCCGGAGATGAAGTCGACCGGCGAGGTGATGGGGCTCGCCCCGAACTTCGGGGTCGCCTTCGCCAAGAGCCAGGCCGCGGCGTTCGGATCCCTGCCCAAGGAGGGCAAGATCTTCGTGTCCGCGGCGAACAGGGACAAGCGGCACGCGATCTTCCCGATCAAGAAGCTGCACGACATGGGCTTCGAGCTGCTGGCCACCGCCGGCACGGCCACCGCGCTGAAACGCAACGGGGTCCCGGTGACCTCGGTGCGCAAGCACACGCAGGGACCGGGCCCGAACGGGGAGCCGACGATCGTGCAGTTGATCGAGGCCGGCGAGGTGGCGCTGATCTTCAACACTCCGCACGGTGCGTCCTCCACGGACGGCGCGCCCCGCGCGGACGGCTATGAGATCCGCACGGCGGCCGTGCGGCACGACGTGCCCTGCATCACCACGGTCCAGGGCCTGTCCGCGGCCGTGCAGGGGATCGAAGCGCTCATCGCGGGCGAGGTGGACGTTCGGTCCCTCCAGCACTGGGCCGAGCACATCGGGAGCGGGCAGTGACAACTCCCGCACCTCGCCGTCCGGCCGGTGGGGTGACCGCGCTGCGGACCAAGGCCCTCGGCGCGGGGTATGAACGGCTGCTGCGCCCCATGCTCTTCCGCCTGGGCGGGGGCGATCCGGAGGTGGCGCACGAGCGTACGCTGGCGGCTGCGCAGACGATGTCCCGCGTACGCCCGCTGCGTGCCGCTGCAGCGGCGCTGCACTCCCGCGGGACCTCCCGGCGGGTGGCCGGCATCGACTTCCCGGGACCGGTCGGTCTGGCCGCCGGACTGGACAAGTTCGGGGTGGGGGTGCAGGCCTGGGGCGCGCTCGGGTTCTCCCATGTCGAGCTCGGGACCGTCACAGCGCTGCCCCAGCCCGGCAACGACCAGCCCCGGCTCTTCCGGGCGCGGGAATCGAACGGGATCATCAATCGGATGGGGTTCAACAACCCGGGCGCCGCGGTCCTGGCAGCCACGCTGGCGAGGGCCGGAGTGCGCCGTGGCAATCGCATCACCGGGATTCCGATCGGGATCTCGCTCGGCAAGTCCAAGGTGACTCCGCTCGCCGAGGCGACCGAGGACTATCTGACGTCGTTCGGTCTGCTCGCCCCCCATGCCGACTATGTCGCGGTGAACGTGTCCAGCCCGAATACCCCGGGTCTGCGCAGCTTGCAGGATGCTGCCGCATTGCAGGAGCTGGTCGCCGCGCTGGTCACGGCCGCCCGCGACCAGAACACCGCGGACCCGGTTCCCGTGTTCGTCAAAGTGGCTCCGGATCTGACCTTCGATGCCCTCGAGGACGTCCTCGCGGTGTGCACCGACGCCGGTGCCAGCGGTCTGATCGCGACCAACACGACGCTCTCGCGGGAGGGCCTGATCGGGGCCGACAGGGCACTGGCCGACGAGCCCGGAGGACTCTCCGGCGCCCCGCTGACCGTCCGTGCGCTCGAAGTTGTCCGGTGGCTGGCCCAACGCACCGATCTCCCCCTCATCGGAGTGGGGGGCATCATGACCGGCGATGACGCATTGGCGATGATGGATGCTGGGGCGGCGCTCGTGCAGCTGTATACCGGCTATATCTATCGCGGCCCCGCGCTCGTCAACGAGATCAACGAGAGGGCCCGCTGATGACGGACTTCGGAGCACGCCTCGCGGAACAGGTCGCCGCCCGGGGACGGCTGTGTGTGGGCGTGGACCCGCATCCGCAGATCCTCCAGGACTGGGGCCTGTCCGTGGACGCGGCCGGGCTGGCCGAATGCACCCATCGCATGGTGGATGCGCTCGGCGACATCGTGGCCGTGTTCAAGCCCCAGAGCGCGCTCTTCGAAGCCTTCGGGTCTGCCGGGATCGGCGTACTCGAACGCTTCCTCGCCGCCGCCGACAAAGCCGGGGCGATGGTGATCATGGATGCCAAGCGGGGTGACATCGGGTCGACGATGGCGGGCTACGCGCGGGCGTACCTGTCCAACGAATCCCCGCTGGCCGCCGACGCCCTCACGGTCAGCCCCTATCTCGGATTCGGCTCGCTCACCCCGGCGATTCAGCTCGCCGAGGCCACCGGTCGCGGACTCTATGTGCTGTGCCGGACCTCCAACCCGGAGGGCGGGCAGGTCCAGCTCGCCGACACCGGGGGGCGGAGCGTGGCACAGGTGATGGTGGACGAGGTCGGCCTCGCCAATGCCGATCGCGATCCGGGACCCTTCGGGTTGGTGATCGGGGGTACGCTGCCGGCTCTCGATGTGGACCTGACCGGCTTTGCAGGATCGATCCTGGTGCCGGGCATCGGCGCCCAGGGGGGCACCGTGGCCGGCCTGCAGGAGCTGTTCGGGGCCGCGGCGGCCCGGGTGCTGCCCACGTCCAGTCGGGAGATCATGTCCGCTGGACCGGATCCGGATTCTCTGCGCCGTGCGGTCACCGAGCTGACCGATCAGCTGCGCTGACGCTGAGGGTCGGGAGCCCGCCGCTGAAAGGCTCTGAGGGCTCCGGGACCAGAGCGCGGGGAAACCCGCTAGGTTGAGTCCGATTAGTTCCGAGAATCTGGGAGGTGGCTGTGCCGATTCCGCCACTGAGCGATGAACAGTTGCGCCAGGCGCGTGCGGCTGCCACGGTGGCACGCCGACGCCGTGCAAACGTCAAGGCGAGTCTGCGTGCCGGCCAACTGACGCTGTCCGAGGTCATCGAGCTGGCCGAGAGCGACGACGTGGTCGCACACACCAAGGTCGTGGACGTGTTGAAGTGCCTTCCCCGAGTGGGGGAGAAACGAGCGGCCGAGGTCATGTCCCGGCTCGACATCGCCTCCAATCGTCGCTTGCGCGGGCTGGGCCCGCATCAGATCGCCAGTCTGCGTGCCGAGTTCGCGCCCAAACCACCCAAGGACTGATTCACCCCGATGACCGACGCCACGTTCCAGGTCGGGTCACGAGTGACCGTTGTCTCCGGTCCGACAGCCGTCGGCAAGGGCACTGTGGTCGGGCACCTGCTGGAGAAGCACCCGGAGGTCTGGTTGTCGATCTCCGCAACCACGCGCGCGCCCCGACCGGGCGAGGTCGACGGCCAGCACTATCACTTCGTGAGCAACGCTGAGTTCGATCGCCTTCTCGACAGCGACGGCCTGCTCGAGTGGGCCCTCGTGCACGGGACGGACCGCTATGGCACTCCTCGTGCTCCGGTCGAGGCGGCGCTCGCCGCCGGCCACTGTGTGCTGTTGGAGATCGAGTTGCAGGGAGCACGGCAGGTGCGGCGCACCATGCCCGACGCCCAGTTCGTGTTCATCGCTCCACCCAGTTGGGACGAGCTGGTGCGCCGACTGGAATATCGGGGGACCGAAACCGCCTCCCAGCGGGAGCGCCGACTGCTGACCGCGCGGGCCGAAATGGCTGCCAAGGCGGAGTTCGACCACATTCTGGTCAACGACGATGTCGATCGGGCTGTTGCGGAGCTGATAAGCTTGCTGGGATTGTGTCCGCCGGCTCAGGTGCAGGCGCGCGAACAAGCCGCGCCCGATGCCCGTGTGGTGGACGAGAACCTGCCGTCAACTTGAGAAGGCCTGCATTGACCACGAATCCCGCTCCCGGCATCACCAACCCCCCGATCGATGACCTGCTGACCCGGGTCGACTCGAAATATCGGCTGGTGCTCTTCGCCGCCAAGCGCGCTCGCCAGATCAACGCCTATTATTCGCAGCTCGGCGAGGGGCTGCTCGAGAACGTCGGCCCGCTCGTTGACACCGGCATCCAGGAGAAGCCGCTGTCGATCGCGCTGCGTGAGGTGAACGCCGGTGTGCTCGAGTGCCACGACGTCGACCCGAACGCGATCCCCGAGACCCCGCTGGACGACTTCAGCGATCCCGCCTTCGGGGATACCGAGTTCCCGCTCTGAGTCGCTGACCATGAGCCGCATCGTTCTCGGTGTGGCCGGCGGAATTGCTGCGTACAAGGCCTGTGAGCTGGTGCGCCGCTTCACCGAGGCCGGCCACGACGTAACCGTCGTCCCCACTGCCGCCGCCCTCAATTTCGTGGGTCGCACGACGTGGGAGGCGTTGTCGGGTCGCCCGGTGCACACCGAGGTCTTCGAGGACAGCCACGAAGTCCGTCACGTCAAGCTCGGCCAAACCGCTGATCTCGTCGTCGTCGCACCGGCGACGGCGGATCTGCTGGCGCGCGCCGCAACGGGGCGAGCGGACGACCTGTTGACCAACACGTTGCTGACTGCCCATTGCCCGGTTCTGCTGGCCCCGGCCATGCACACCGAGATGTGGCTCCACGCCGCGACCCAGGCCAACGTCGCCACTCTCCGCGAGCGCGGCGTGGTGGTCATGAACCCCGCCTCCGGGCGACTCACCGGTGCCGACAGCGGTCCGGGCCGGTTGCCCGAGGCGAGCGACATCCACCAGGTCGCGCTCAGCCTGCTGGGCAATCCCGGCACGGTCCGGTCCGCGGCCGCCCGGGATCTGGCCGGTCGACATGTGGTCGTCAGCGCCGGAGGGACCAGGGAACACCTGGATCCGGTCCGCTTCCTCGGCAATGCGTCGTCCGGGCTCATGGGTCTGTCGATCGCTCGGGCTGCCGCCCTGCGCGGGGCCCGCGTCACGGTCGTGGCGGCTCATATCGAGCACCCGCTCCCGAGCGGCTGCGAGCTGCGCCCGGTGACGAGCACCGCCGACCTGGCTGACGTCATGACCGAGCTGAGCCCGTCCGCGGACGTGATCGTCATGGCCGTCGCCGCCGCCGACTTCACGCCACGCTCCCGGGCCGAGGGCAAGATCAAGAAGACCTCGGAATCCTCCGGCCTCAGCATGGACCTCGTCCAGACCACCGACGTCCTCAAGACGCTCGCGCACAACCGGCCCCAGCCCCAGGTCATCGTGGGTTTCGCGGCCGAGACCGCGGCCGACGACGAGGAACTGTTGCGTCTCGGGCGGGCCAAGCTGGAGCGCAAGGGATGTGACCTGCTGGTCCTCAACAACGTGAGTGGTGGCAAAGTGTTCGGCGCGGACGACAACAGCATCGTGGTGATCTCGCCCGATGCCGTGGTTGCCGAGGCGGCGGGGTCCAAGACCGTGGTCGCTCATCGCATTCTTGACGCGGCGCTCGCCGTGTCCCCACGCTGATCTGCGTCAGCATCTCTGCGCAAGACTGGAAGGAAACCCGTGAGCACACGCCTGTTCACCTCCGAATCCGTGACCGAGGGTCATCCGGACAAGATCGCCGACGCGATCAGCGACACGATCCTCGACGAGATGTTGCGCCAGGATCCCGAGTCGCGGGTCGCCGTCGAGACCCTGGTGACCACCGGTCTGGTGGTGGTGGCCGGTGAGGTGACCACCGAGGCGTACGCGGAGATCCCGCACCTCGTCCGCGAAAAAATCCTCGAGATCGGCTATGACTCGTCGCACAAGTCCTTCGACGGGCGTTCGTGCGGCGTGCAGATCTCGATCGGGCAGCAATCGCCCGACATCGCCCAAGGTGTGGACGTCGCGGTGGAGCGGCGTCTGGAACAGTCCGTCGACGAGTTCGATCTGCAGGGCGCCGGCGATCAGGGCCTCATGTTCGGTTATGCGTGCGATGACACCCCGTCGCTCATGCCGCTGCCGATCGACCTGGCCCATCGCCTTGCCGAGCGGCTCACTGCCGTGCGCAAAGAGGGCGTGATGCCCTATCTGCGTCCGGACGGCAAGACCCAGGTCACCATCGAATACGACGGCGACCGGCCCGTGCGCCTGGACACCGTCGTGGTGTCCTGCCAGCACGCCCCCGACATCGACCTCGACGCGATGCTGTCGCCCGACGTGCATGAGCAGGTCATCACCCCCGTGCTCGCGGACTATGCGCTCGACCATCACGACTATCGGTCCCTGGTCAACCCGACCGGCAAGTTCGTCATCGGTGGCCCCATGGGGGACGCCGGGCTGACCGGACGCAAGATCATCGTCGACACCTACGGNNCATGGCCCGCCACGGCGGCGGCGCGATGTCCGGCAAGGACCCGTCGAAGGTCGACCGGTCGGCGTCCTACGCGATGCGCTGGGTCGCCAAGAACGTCGTCGCGTCCGGGTTGGCCAGGCGGTGTGAGGTGCAGGTGGCGTACGCGATCGGCCGCGCCCATCCCGTCGGCTTCTATCTCGATTGCTTCGGCACCGAGCAGGTGCCTGTCGCGCAGATCTCCGATGCGGTGCTGGCGACCTTCGATCTGCGGCCCGCGGCGATCACCGCGGTGCTGAACCTCAAGCGACCGATCTATGCGGCGACGTCCGCGTACGGCCACTTCGGCCGCGACCTCCCCGAGTTCACCTGGGAGGCCACCGACCGGGCCGACGCGCTCGCCCGGGCCGTCAAGGGCTGACGCCGTGCGCCGGCTCCTCGGCCTCGTGGCGCTGCTCCTCGCAGCGATGCTGGTGCCGGGGGCCGGGGCGTACAAGCTCATGAACTCCCGCACCATCCAGGTCGCGGGGGAGCTGGTCGCACGCGTCGACACGACCGAGAAGGTCGTGGCACTGACGTTCGACGACGGCCCGACGGCCGGGGACACCGACGCGATCCTGCGGACGCTCGCCGAGCACGAGGTGCGGGCGACCTTCTTCGTGGTCGGCGAGTCGGTGGCGGCCGATCCGGAGTCGGCGCGCACGATCATGTGGGACGTCGCGGTCGAGGACTATTCGGGCGGTCCGCCGCAGTCTGCCGAGGAACTGGTGCGGTTGACCGTCGAGGGAGTACGCCCCGGGTCGGTCGTGCTGCTGCACCCCTGGCACGGGCGCACCCCGACCCAGGCAGCGATCGGGCCCGTGATCGAGGAACTCAAAGGTCGGGGCTATCGCTTCGTCACCGTGGACGAGCTCCTGGCGCTGCGCTGACTCAGTCGATCGCCGATCGCCCGCGCAGACGGTCGAGGGCCCGGCGGTCCTTCTTGGTCGGGCGACCGGCACCGCGGTCCCGACGGGCCACGGGCGCCGAGAGGTGCGCGGGGCGCTCGGGAGAGTGGTCGACATAGCACTGGACCGCGACCGGCGCGCCGACCCGTTTGGTGATCAGCTGCGTGACCTCGAACTCCCGTGTCCAGCCCGGCTGGCGCCAGGTCACCCGGTCGCCGATCTTGACCTGCTGGGCCGGCTTCACCGGATTGTCGTTGACCCGGATGTGCCCACCCTTGCAGGCGCTCGTGGCCAGGGAACGGGTCTTGAACAGCCGCACCGACCACAGCCACACGTCCAGTCGTGCCACGTCGCCCCCTTTCGATTGCCCCTACCGGTGAGGCCTCCGTTATACACCCCACTCTCCTCGGCAGCATCCGGATCAGCGACCGGCTTCGTTGTCGGAGCCTCCTTCTAGGATCGCGACCATGTCCGACGCACTGATCTCCGCCGATGCGCTGGCCCCCGGCGAGGGCCGCCCGATTGCCCGCGTCGCCGTGGACATGCCGCTGCCGCATCTGGACCGCTTGTTCGACTATCTGGTGCCGGAGCGCTGGTCGGAGCACGCCCAACCGGGGGTCCGGGTGCGGGTGCGGTTCGCCGGGCAGCTGCGAGACGGGTTCATCCTCGAGCTGGGTGAGGAGCCGAACCCGTTGCGGACTCTGTCACCCCTCGAGCGGGTGGTCTCCCCGGAGCCGGTGCTCACTCCCGAGGTCGCCCAGCTGGTGCGCGCTGTTGCCGACCACTATGCGGGGAGCTTCGCCGATGTCATGCGACTGGCGGTGCCTCCGCGTCATGCGGCGACGGAGAAGGCGGATCCTCCGGACCGACAGGAACCGCTTCTGGGCGGCACGGACGCGGGACCGTTCGAGCACTACCCGACGGGTCCCGAATTCGTGGCCGCGGTGGCGCGGGGGGATTCGCCCAGGTCGGCGTGGCAAGTGGCGCCGACCGCGGGACCGGCGGGGGACTGGGTGGCCGGTTTCGTCGAGGCAGCCCGGGCGGCCCTCGATTCCGGACGGGGTGCGTTGCTGATCGTGCCGGACGCCCGTGATCTCGCCCGATTGACCAAGGCCTGTGCCGAGCGGTTCGGTGAATCGTCGTTCGTCGCGCTCAGCGCCGAGGACGGGCCGGCCGCCCGCTATCGGTCGTTCCTCGCCGCGGTCCGCGGGCAGGTGCGCTTGGTGGTGGGGACGCGCGCGGCGGCCTATGCGCCGGTGCACCATCTGGGCCTGGTCGGCATCTGGGACGACGGCGACGACCTGCACAGTGAGCCACGCGCACCCTATCCGCACGTGCGCGACATCCTGGCGCTGCGAGCGGGCATCGCGCGCTGTGCTGCCCTGTTCGCGGCGCGGCACCGGACCTGCGAGATCGAGCAGCTGATCGAGCGGGACTGGCTGCGTCCGCTGGCGCTCGCACCGGGTCAGCAGCGACGGGTGTCACCGGCCGTTCGGCTGGCCGCGGACACGGATTGGGAGCTCGAGCGCGACCCCCTCGCGCGTTCGGTGCGTCTGCCCCGCCAGGTTTTCGACGTGATGCGTGCCGGGCTCAGTGCCGGTCCGGTGCTCGTGCAGGTCCCGCGGGCAGGCTTCCTCGTGGTGCTGGTGTGCGCCGAGTGCCGCGAGCGGGTGCGGTGTCCCCACTGTCAGGGTCCGGTCCGGACCGGCTCTGCCCATGCCTCCTGTGAGTGGTGCGCCCGTCCGATCACCGGATGGCGCTGTCCGGAGTGCGCGGCGACGCACTGGCGCGCGCCCGTGGTCGGCGCTGCCCGCACCGCGGAGGAGCTCGGTCGGGCGTTCCCCGGGGCCAAGGTCATCCAGTCCGCAACCGATCGGGTGATCGCCGAGGTCGGCGCCGAGCCCGCGCTGGTCATCGCCACCCCGGGGGCCGAACCGGTCGCCGAGACCGGCTATGCGGCCGCCGTCCTGCTCGACACGGAGCTGCTGCTCACCCGTCTCGATCTGCGCGTGGACGAGGAAGCCCACCGGCGATGGCTGAACGCCATCGGTCTGGTGCGTCCCGGGGCCGAACAGGGCACGGTTATCGCGGTGGGCCCCACGAGTTCCATGGCACTCCAGGCGCTCGTGCGAGGTGATCCGGCCGGGTTCGCCCATCGGGAATTGCAGGACCGGGAACAGGCCGGCTTCACTCCGGCGGTGAAGATGATCACTGTCGAAGGGCCGCTGACCGCACTCGCGGAGTTCAGCGCCGCACTGACCGAAACCTTGGCGGATCTCCCGGACCTGGATCTCGGAGGCCCGATCGAGCTGCCGAGAACACCGCATGTGGAGGAAGCCCTGGGCCGGTCCACCATGCGGGTGCCGCTGGACCATGCCCACGCGCTCGTCGGGGCCGTCCGCGAAACCGTGGCGATCAGATCGGCCAAGAAGCTGCCCGGCGCCCTGCGCGTCCGGGTCGACCCGATCGTCGTCGGCTGAGCGCGGTGTGGGCTGGTTAGACTCCCGAGCGTGCGTCTTGTGTTTGCCGGTACCCCCGATGTAGCCCTGCCCAGCCTCAATGCTCTCGCCGAGTCCGCTCACGAGGTGGTGGCCGTGGTGACCCGACCTGATGCGCCCGCCGGCCGCGGGAAGCGGCTCGTCGCGAGCCCGGTCGCCCAGCGGGCCGAGGAGCTGGGCATCGAGGTGCTCAAGCCGGTCCATCCCCGGGATGCCGACTTCCGGGCGCGCCTGGAAGAGCTCCGTCCGGACTGCTGTCCGGTGGTCGCCTATGGTGCGCTGCTCCCGGAATCGGTGCTCGGCATTCCCCGGCACGGCTGGGTCAACCTGCACTTCTCGCTGCTGCCGCGCTGGCGGGGCGCCGCTCCCGTCCAGCGGGCGGTCATGGCCGGCGACACCGAGACCGGGGCGTGTGTGTTCGACATCGTCCCGGAGCTCGACGCCGGGGATGTCTACGCCGAGCTGCGTACCCCCATCGCCCCCACCGAAACCGCCGGTGACCTGCTCGCGCGACTCGCTGACGACGGCGCCGGCCTCCTCACCCGGGTGATGGATGAGCTCGAGGCCGGGACCGCGGTGGCGACCCCGCAGCCGGCCGCTGGCGTCACGATCGCGCCCAAACTCACCGTGCCCGAGGCGGAGGTCGACTGGGCGAACGCGGACGAGGAGATCCACCGGCAGATTCGTGGATGTACGCCGGCCCCCGGCGCCTGGACCACCTTCCGCGGGGAACGGTTCAAGATCCACCGCGCCCACCCCGCCGGTGGTGAGCCGCTGGATCCCGGTGTCATCAACGCGGCCAAGCAGTGGCTGCAGGTCGGCACCGGGTCGCGGCCGCTCGAACTCGATCTCGTGCAGCCGTTCGGCAAGAAGGCGATGAAGGCGGCCGACTGGGCGCGTGGTGTCGATCTCGCCCCGGGTGAGCGGTTCGGCACATGAGCCGCGGGCAGCCCCGCGGGAACCGGGGGAGATCCTCGCGCCGACGTCGGGTCGATCCGGCACGGCGGGCTGCGTTCGATGCGCTGCGGGCGGTGACGGCCCATGACGGGTACGCGAACCTGGTGGGTCCCGCGCTGTTCGCCGACCGTCGCCTCGACGAGCGAGACGCGGCGTTCGCCACCGAACTGCTCCACGGCACCTGCCGTCGCCTCGGCACCTATGACCGCATCATCGAAGCCGCAGGTGGCCGCACGTTGACGAGCCTGCAGGCGGCCATCATCGATGTCCTGCGCCTCGGCGCGCACCAGCTGCTCGCGATGCGTGTGCCCCGTCACGCGGCGGTTGCGGCCACCGTCGATCTCGCGGGCGTCGCGGTGGGGGAACACGCCACCGGCCTGGTGAATGCGATCACCCGCCGCATCGATGCCCATGATCTCCCAGGCTGGCTCGATGTCCTGACCGAAGGCCTCGATGGCCGTGACGCCCTGGCGCTGCGTACGCATCACCCCCGCTGGATCGTCGATGCCTATGCCGACGTGCTGCCTGCCGACGAACTCGAGACCGCTCTCCTGGCCAACAACGAGCCACCGGTGACAACCCTGGCCATCCGGCCCGGGCTGGCCACGGTCGCTGACCTCGTCGAGGCGGGTGCCACGGCACACCCTGACGTGCCGACCGCCGCCACCGCAGGCGGCCATCCCGGGCGGATCGCGGCGGTCCGTGAGGGGAGAGCGGGCGTACAGGACCCCGGCTCGCAACGCGTCGCCCTCCGGCTCGCGGAGACCGACGCCCCGGACGGCCCATGGCTCGACCTGTGCGCGGGACCCGGCGGCAAGGCGGCACTGCTCGCCGGGCTGGCGATCGGGCAGGGCACCCGGCTGTTCGCGTCGGAACTCCAGACACACCGGGCGGTGTTGGTCGGGCAGGCGCTCCGCGCGTACGCAGGCCCACTCGCGCCCGTCGTCATCGCCGCCGACGGCACCCGACCCGCCTGGCACCGGGACACCTTCGCGCGGGTGATGGCCGATGTGCCCTGCACGGGGCTGGGCGCGCTGCGCAGGCGACCGGAGGCGCGGTGGCGGCGTACCCCCGAGGACCTCACCACCCTCATCCCCCTGCAACGGCAGCTCCTGTCCAGCGCGCTCGATTCCGCGCGACCGGGCGGCGTGGTGGCCTACGTGACCTGCTCACCCCACCGCAGCGAGACCGTCGAAGTCGTCGAGGACGTGCTCGCGGAACGGCACGACGTCGAACGCATCGGGCCCGACCTGCAGCTGTGGCCCCATCGCGACCGCACCGACGCCATGTTCCAGGCCCTCCTGCGGCGCCGCTGACGGGTACGCAGGAGAACGGGCTCGCGCGGAGGACATGGTGGGTGGCGGGGGTGAACAGGCTCACCCATTCGGGTGGACCCGGTGGTTGACGACCGGCCGGAGGTGACCCCGTGCACTAGGCTCCCCTGCGTGGGAATGCGTATCCATCCGAGCCTGTTGTCCGCCGACTTCGCGAACCTCCAACGCGACATCGAGGCGATCCCGTCCTCCGACGGTCTGCACCTCGACGTGATGGACTATCACTTCGTGCCGAACCTGACGTTCGGCCTGCCCGTGGTCGAGGCGATCCGCACGATCACCGACCACCACATCGACATGCACCTGATGATCGAGGACCCGGACCGGTGGGCGCCGGCCTATGCGGAGGCGGGTTGCCAGTCGGTCACCTTCCACGTGGAGGCCTGCAAGGCACCGGTCCGGCTGGCCAGGGAACTCAGGTCGCTGGGCGCACGTGCCTCGATGGGACTCAAACCGCAGACCGACATCGCGCCGTTCGAGGACTTGCTGCCCGAACTGGACATGATCCTCCTCATGACGGTCGAGCCCGGATTCGGCGGACAGAAATTCCTCGACACCATGCTGCCGAAGGTCCGGCGGACCCGGGAGCTCGTCAAGAAGACCGGCCAGGACATCTGGATCCAGGTCGACGGTGGTGTCTCCGAATCGACGATCGATCAGTGCATCGAAGCCGGTGCGGACGTGTTCGTCGCGGGATCGGCGGTGTTCGGCGCCGATGACCCTGATGCGATGATCCGGCAGCTCCGGGCCCGCGCCGAGGAGCTCGGGGGCCACTGCCACTAAACCCGTCTCAGGCACTGAGAAGTGCCACCAGAAGGGGTGCGACGTCGCTGAGCGGGGTGGACCCGGTCCTGGGGGCACTTCCCAGTGGGTGAACAGTGGTGGGCGCGTTCTCGCGCTAAAGCGAGGAGAAGGCCCCGACGAATCCGCCGATCCAGACCGCCCCGAGGCCGACGCCGACAAGGATGAACCCTTTGCGGCGGCGGGGGCTGCCCGCGGGGGAGCCGGAGACGACGAGGATCCCCGCGAGGCCGGTGAGCAGGCCGATCACGAGCATGCCGAAGCCGATGAACATTCCAGGTGTCACGTGGCACTCACAGATCGCCGCGGCGGCGGAGATAGCGCTGGAACTCGGCGGCGATCGCATCCCCGGTGGCCTCCGGGAGATCGGCCTCATCCTGGTCCGCCTCCAGCGAGGCCACATAGCCGGCCAGCTCGGGGTCCTCGTTGATGAGCTCGGCCACGCCTCGGTCCCAGGCCCGGACGAGCTCGGGCAGGTCCCCGAGGTCGATGGTCAGATCGGTGAGGTCCTCGATCCTGCCGAGCAGCGCCTGCGTCGCGCGCGGGTGCGGGGGCTGGGCCACATAGTGGGGGACCGCCGCCCACAGGCTGATGGTGTCGAATCCCGCCTCGTGACAGTGGTCGGCGAGCATGCCGGTGATCCCGGTCGGGCCCTCATAGGAAGGGGCCTCCAGGCCGAGTCGTTCGGCGAGTTCCTGGTTGGCAGTGGTTCGGGTGACCGGCACAGGCCGGGTGTGGGCGTTGTCCGCCAGCAGGGCGCCCAGCAGCAGCACCATCGACGGGCGGGCGGAACGCAGCACGGAGATCAGGGAGGTCACATAGGACCGCCACCGCAGGTTGGGTTCGGGACCGATGATCAGCACCACATCCCGGCCGCAGAGTTCCCCGATCCAGACATCAGTGCTGGGCCACTCGATGATCCGTGTGCCGCCCCGGGGTCGCCGCACGGCGGGGCGGTGGACCTGGAAGTCATAGAAGTCATCGGAGTCGAGGCTGAACACCCGGGTCGCCCCGCTGAGATCCAGCAGATGGCCGAGAGCATCCGTCGCCGCCGATCCCGCATCGTTCCAGCCGCTGAAAGCGAGAACGGCCAGCGGGTCGTGGAGGTCGCGCAGTGAGCGCTGTGCGTCAGCCATGCGGTCAAGGATAGTGTGGTGTGCCGCCGCCGGGGTGGTGCGCCCAACCCCGGCGACGACAAACGTCCGCAACCGTTCCCGTCCTATTCCGGGTCATAGCCCAGGTTCGGCGACAGCCAGCGCTCCGCCTCCTCCATCGACCAGCCCTTGCGTTCGGCATAGTCCTCGACCTGGTCCCGGCCGATGCGGCCAACGACGAAGTACTGGGAATCGGGGTGTCCGAAATACCACCCCGACACCGCAGCACCCGGCCACATGGCCATGCCCTCCGTCAGCTCGATTCCGGTCCGGGTCCGCACATCCAGGAGTTCCCACAGCGTCTGCTTCTCGGTGTGATCGGGGCAGGCGGGATAGCCGGGGGCCGGCCGGATGCCGCGATAGGACTCGGCGATCAGCTCGTCGTTGGTGAGGGTCTCGTCGTTCGCGTACCCCCAGAATTCCGTCCGCACCCGCTGATGCAACCGCTCCGCGAACGCCTCCGCGAGTCGGTCCGCGATGGCCTCCAGGAGGATCGCGGAATAGTCGTCGAGCTCGGCCTTGAACTTCATGATCTGCTCGGTCGCGCCCAGCCCGGCGGTGACGGCGAACGCACCCATCCAGTCGGCGACACCCGAGTCCTTGGGTGCCACGAAGTCGGCGAGCGACTTGTTCGAGACGCCTGCGCGGTGCTGGCCCTGCTGGCGCAGGTGGTGCAGCCGGGCGCGGATCCCGGTGCGCGCGGAGTCCGCGTACACCTCCACATCGTCACCCACCGCATTCGCGGGGAACAGACCGATCACGCCGTTGGCGGTCAGCCAGCCCTCCGAGGTCACCCTGTCGAGCATCTCCTGCCCGTCCTCGAACAGCTTGCGCGCTGCCTCGCCCTGGGCGGGGTTGTGGAGGATGTCGGGGTAACGGCCCTTGAACTCCCACGCCCCGAAGAACGGGGTCCAGTCGATGAACTCCCGCAGCTCGGTCAGCGGATAGTCCAGCAGCTCGGTGATGCCCGGCTGGGCGGGGGGCGTCGGCTCGTACGCGGCCCAGTCGATGGCGGGGGCGTTGGCGCGGGCCTGGGCATAGGTGAGGGTACGCCGGTCGCCGCTCCTGGCCGCATGGCGCTTGCGGATGCCGGCGTAGTCCTCGGCCGTCTCGGTCAACAGCTCGTCGCGCCGCTCGTCGGACAGCAGCTGCGCCACCACGGGCACCGACCGGGAGGCGTCCTTCACCCAGATGACCGGTCCCTCATAGCGCGGCGCGACCTTCACGGCCGTGTGCGCCTTCGACGTCGTCGCTCCGCCGACCAGCAGCGGCTTGTCCCAGCCCAGACGCTGCAGCTCCGCCGCGAAGTTGACCATCTCGTCCAGCGACGGGGTGATGAGCCCGGATAGACCGATCACGTCGGCGCTGTGCTCCTCGGCGGCGGCGATGATCTTCTGGGCCGGCACCATCACGCCGAGGTCGATGACCTCGTAGTTGTTGCACTGCAGCACCACACCCACGATGTTCTTGCCGATGTCGTGGACATCGCCCTTCACCGTCGCCATCACGATCCGGCCCTTGGCGATGGGCGGCGCATCCGGGTCCTTGAGCGCCTCGATGAACGGGACCAGATAGGCGACGGCCTTCTTCATCACCCGGGCCGACTTGACGACCTGGGGGAGGAACATCTTGCCTGCGCCGAACAGCTCGCCGACGACGTTCATGCCGTCCATCAGGGGACCTTCGATCACCAGGATCGGGTGCCCACCGGCCTCGTCGATCGCCGCGCGCAGCTCCTCGGTGTCCGCCTCGATATGCGTGTCGATGCCCTTGACCAGCGCGTGCGTGATCCGCGCGTGGGTGGGCAGGGAGCGCCACTCCTCGGCGGCCTCCGCCTCGGCCTCGGCGCTCACGTTGAACCGTTCGGCGACCTCCAGCAGTCGTTCGGCGGCGTCGGGGCGGCGGTTGAGGACGACGTCCTCGATCCGGTCCCGCAGTTCGGGATCGACCTCATCCAGCACGACGAGCTGTCCCGCGTTGACGATGCCCATGTCCAGACCCGCGGCGATCGCGTGGAACAGGAACACTGCGTGGATGGCCTCGCGCACCGGGTTGTTGCCGCGGAACGAGAACGACACGTTCGACAGGCCGCCGGAGACCATCACCCCGGGCAGGTTCTGCTTGATCCAGCGGGTGGCCTCGATGAAGTCGATGCCGTACGCCGCATGCTCCTCGATCCCCGTCGCCAGGGCGAAGATGTTCGGATCGATGATGATGTCCTCGGCCGGGAAGCCGACGTCCTTCGTCAGGATCGTGTACGCCCGCTCCGCGATCTCGATCCGCCGCTGATAGGTGTCGGCCTGGCCTTCCTCGTCGAACGCCATCACGACGACGGCCGCACCATATTTCTTGGCCAGCCGCGCGTGGGCGACGAACTCGTCGACACCCTCCTTCAACGAGATGGAGTTGATGATCGGTTTGCCCTGGATGGTCTTCAGACCCGCCTCGATGACCTCCCACTTCGACGAGTCGACCATGATCGGCACCCGGGCGATGTCCGGCTCGGACGCGATGAGCTTGCCGAAACGGTCCATCGCGGCGACGCCGTCGATCATGCCCTCGTCCATGTTGACGTCGATGACCTGGGCACCTGCCTCGACCTGCTGCCGGGCGACCTCGAGAGCGGTGTTGTAGTCGCCGTTCTTGATCAGCTTCTTGAACCGGGCCGAGCCGGTGATGTTGGTCCGCTCGCCGACGTTCACGAACAGCGACTCGTCGGTGATCGTCACCGGTTCGAGGCCGGCGAGCCGCATCGCGGGCTCGACCTCGGCAGGGACACGCGGGGTGAGGTCGCGGGCGGCGTCCGCGATCGCAGCGATGTGCTCGGGGGTGGTCCCGCAGCAGCCGCCCAGGATGTTCACCAGACCGGCCTCCGCGAACTCACCGACCAGACCCGACATGTGCTCGGGCGTCTCGTCATATTCGCCGAACGCGTTCGGCAGACCGGCGTTCGGGTAGCACGACACATAGGTATCCGCGATCCGGGACAGCTCGGCCACATAGGGGCGCATCTCCGCGGCACCGAGGGCGCAGTTGAGGCCGACCGCGAGGGGCTGGGCGTGGCGTACCGAATTCCAGAACGCCTCGGTCACCTGACCACTCAGGGTGCGCCCGGAGGCATCCGTGATCGTGCCCGAGATGATCACCGGCCAGCGCCGCCCGCGGTTCTCGAACAGGGTCTCGAGCGCGAAGATCGCGGCCTTGGCGTTGAGGGTGTCGAAGATCGTCTCGATCAACAGGATGTCGGCACCCCCGTCGACGAGGCCTTCGGCCTGCTCGAGGTACGCCGCCACGAGCTCGTCATAGGAGATGTTGCGAGCGCCGGGATCGTTGACATCGGGGCTGATCGACGCGGTCCGGACGGTCGGCCCGAGGGCACCGGCCACGAACCGGGGATGGTCCGGTGTCGAGGCACGGTCCGCCTCCGCACGGGCGAGCCGGGCGGCCTCGACGTTGATCTCGCGGGCGAGGTCCTGCATGCCGTAGTCGGCGAGGGAGATCCGTTGTGCGTTGAACGTGTTGGTCTCGATGATGTCGGCGCCGGCCTCGAGATAGCCGCGGTGGATCCCGGCGACGATCTCGGGCTGGGTGAGCGACAGCAGATCGTTGTTGCCCTTGAGGTCGCTGGGCCAGTCGGCGAAACGGTCACCGCGATAGTCGGCCTCGTCGAGGCCATGCCGCTGCACCATCGTCCCCATCGCTCCGTCGAGGATCATGACCCGCTCGGAGAGCAGGCGGCGGAGCTGGACAGTGGCATCAGGGCGGACTTCGATCGTCACGGTGTTCCTTCCGGGGATTGACTGCGGATTCGGTCATGCGGTCGGAGCATGTCGAAACAGGCGCTGGGCCATTCTGACCCACACGCCCGAACGGTGGGTCCTGTCTTGGGCCGCTCCTCATTGTCTGGGACACTTGGCGGCGACATGAATGAGCACCAGACATCTCCCTCCGGAGCCGCGGTCGGCACTCTGCCCGCCGCCGTCCTCTGGGACTTCGACGGCACCCTGATCGACACCGAACCCATCTGGATCCGCAACGAATTCACGTTGACCGAGGAGCTCGGCGGCCGGTGGACCGACGAACTCGCCAAGGCCAACATCGGCAATTCCCTCATCATGACGGGCCGATCGATCCGCCTGACCGCCGGCCGGGAGGACCTCACGGACGCGCAGGTCACGGATATGTTGGTGGCGCGAGTGCTGGCCGACCTGCGGGTGGCCGACCTCGAGTGGCGCCCCGGCGTGCAGGACCTGCTGGCCGAACTGCGGACCGAGGGGATCCCGTGCGCGCTGGTGTCCGCCTCGTTCCGGGACATGCTGCACGTGGTCCTGGCGCGGATGGGGGAGAATCCCTTCGTGGCCGTGGTGGGCGGGGACGACGTCACCCACGGCAAACCGCACCCGGAGCCCTATCTCACCGCGGCCGCCCGACTGGGCGTACGCGCGGAGGACTGCCTGGTCGTCGAGGACTCCATCACGGGCGCCGACTCGGGCAATGCAGCCGGCTGTCTGGTCGCCGTGGTGCCCAACGTCGTCACTCCGCCGGACGCCGAGCGTCGGGTCCGGTTGGACACGCTGGCCAACGTGCGCGTCGCGGATCTGCGCCGTCTGATGGCGACGGAGCAGACACGGTGAAGCACCTGTGGCGGGCCGGGGTTGCCGCGGTGGCCGCTGTCCTGGTCGCAGGCTGCACCGTCGACGTCACCCCCGTCGATGACCCGGCCGCGGAGATGAAGCGGCCGCTGACCGTCGCGACGTTCGGGCGGGTGACCACCACGGACCCTGCGGCGGCGACGGATACCGGGTCGACGATCTATGCCCTCAACGTTTTCCAGCGGCTGATGTCCGTGCAGGTCGGCACGGGTGCGCTCAAACCGGATGCGGCCACCGACTGCTGGTATATCGATGAAACCACCTATTCCTGCGGTATCCGCAAGAATCTGTCGTTCACCAACGGCAACGAGCTGACGGCATCGGATGTGAAGTTCTCCATCGAACGGGCCCGGACGCTCGGCATCCCCGGATCGTCGGCGCGCATGCTCGACAACATCGACGAGATGATCATTCCGGAGGACGACGAGTGGCGGATCGATTTCAAACTCAAGACGCATGACCGGACCTTCGGCTACGCCTTGGCTGCGCCCGCGGCCTCCATCGTCGATGAGGACGTCTATCCGAGCGACAAGCTCTGGGACCAGTGGAAGCGCCCCTCGAGCTCGGGGCCGTTCTTCGCGGACGTCGCCAACCTCGACGAGCTGCGTCTCATCCGGTATCCGCGCTATGGCGGAGCCACGGGCGCGACTTCGCCCGCGGTGTCGCTCAAGATGTTCTCCACGCCCGAGGCCCTGGATCGCGCGATCGCGACCCGCACCGTCGACGTGCTGTGGCGAGTGCCGTCGGACCAGGTGCCGGACGATGGGTTCTTCACGGCTGAGGTATTGGAGGGGGCGGCCGTCCAGCGACTGGTCTGGAACCCCGAGTCGCCCGTCAGGAACGATGCCGCGGTGCGGGAGTGGGTACGCGACGCGACCGGGCCGATACGCACCACGGGTGCGGCCGTCCCCGAGGGTGCCGGGTTCAGTTTCGAGACCTTCACCATGGGTGCCCGGCCGGAGGCTCCGGACATCAGTGGCGAACTGACCCTCGGCTTCGACAGCCGGCTGCCGGGACAGGAGGAACTCGCCGGGCGTGTGAAGCAGGCGCTCGAGCCCGAACTGCAGGTGACCCTCGTGGGTGATGACGAGGCTGCTGACCTGCAGCTGCGACTCACCCAGGCCTGGACGAACACCGAACTGGCGTGGCTGCAGCCCTATATCGAGTTCCCGCTGCCCGGTCGGGAGGAGGCCGTGCGGGAGCTGGAGATGGCGTTCCGGACGGCCGAAACTCTCCCCGATGCCGAAAGTGCGGCCCGGGCGCTGCAGGAGGCGGCTGCCGAGGACGCGACCGTCGTGCCGCTCAGCCAGAGCGACGAGACCTTCTGGATGGCGCCCGGCATCGGCTTCAACGAGCGCAACCTCGAGCACCAGAACTGGCTCGGACCTCGCTGGCAGCTCGGATTGTGGGGGTTCACACGTGTCTGATCTCTCGGGCGTCCGCACCGGGCCCCTGGCCGACGGTGAATGGGTCACCCTCACCGACCCGAAGGGCAAGATGCACTCCGTCCGGCTCGGTGCCGGGCGCAGGACGCACACCACCAAGGGCGGGATCGCCCACGACGACCTCATCGGCGGCCCGGACGGGGTCGTCGTGCGATCGGTGGGCGGCATGGAATTCCTGGTCCTGCGTCCCCTCATGTCCGACTTCTCGGTGACGATGCCGCGGGGCGCCGCCGTGGTCTATCCCAAGGAAGCGGCCCAGATCGTGATGGCCGCCGACATCTTCCCCGGCGCCCGGGTGCTCGAAGCCGGAGCAGGGTCCGGCGCGCTGACCCTCTCGCTGCTGCGCGCGATCGGGCCGACCGGGCGGCTCTGGTCGTTCGAGCGCCGAGCAGACTTCGCCGAGATTGCCCGGCGCAACGTCGAAACCTGGCTCGAGGGACACCATCCGGCATGGGACGTGCGGGTCGGGGACCTGGTGGAGTCATTGGCGGCCGATCCGGAGGACCCCGGTGAGATCGACCGGGTGGTCCTGGACATGCTGGCCCCCTGGGAGTGCATCGATGCGGTGGCCGAGCGGATGGTGCCGGGCGGCGTACTCCTCTGTTATGTCGCGACCACCACCCAACTCGGACGCGTGATGGACACGATCCGCGTGCACCAGGGATTCACCGAACCCGAGGGCACGGAGACGATCGTCCGCAAATGGCACGCCGAGGGGCTGGCGATCCGGCCCGCGCACGGCACCTCCAGTCACACCGGGTTCCTGGTCACCGCACGGCGGCTGGCGCCCGGGGTGACCAGCCCGCTGCGGAAGCGACGCCCGGCACCGGGGGCGTACGGGCCCGATTACACCGGTCCCCGGCCGCCCTGGGTTCCGGAGGCCGACGCCGCGGAATGACACCACGCGGGGGGCCGCGGCAGCAAGGGCGCGGCGGAGCGCACTGTCGGCCGACCGGGATGTGGGGCACCCGGGTACTGTGAGCGTCACCAAGGAGGCTGTCGTGAGTGGAGTCAACCCGGACCTGCAGGCGCGAGTGAGCGCCCTGCGTGCAGAGGTGGCCGATCTGCGCGATCGGATCGCACGGCATCCCCGAGAACTGGCCACGCTCGAGAAGCGGCTCGCGGAGGCACGGAGCGACGCACGGAGTGTGGCGGCCCAGAATGAGCGGCTGGCGCGCACGTTGCGGGATGCCAAGGATCGGATCGTCACCCTCAAGACCCAACTCGACGCTCTCGGGGCACCGCCCCTGACGTTCGGGATCCTCGACGCACTGCTGCCCGCCGATCCCGACGCCGACCTGCGGCTCGCTGACATCCAGACGGCGAACCGACGGGTGCGGACCAGCGTGAGCGACGATGTCCCGGTGGAGGATCTGGTGACGGGCAGCCAGGTGCTGCTCAACGAGTCGCTGGTGATCGTGGGCACCGTGCCGGCGCCGCAGTCGGGGGAGATCACCGCGCTCAAGGAGTTGATGCCGGACGGACGGCGTGCCGTGGTGACCGCCCATGCGGACGAGGAACTCGTGGTGCTGCTGGCAGAGGATCTGACGAGACTCACCCTGCGGTCGGGGGATCTGTTGATGGTGGACCGCAAGGTCCTTTATGCGTTCGAGATCGTGCCGAAGCTCGAGGTCGAGGACCTGGTCCTGGAGGAGGTCCCGGACATCGACTATTCGGCCATCGGCGGGCTCTCCCGGCAGATCGAACAGATCCAGGACGCCGTCGAGCTGCCCTTCCTGCACGCGGATCTCTATGCGGAATATGACCTGAGCGCACCCAAGGGTGTGCTGCTCTACGGCCCACCCGGCTGTGGCAAGACGATGATCGCCAAGGCCGTTGCCAACTCACTCGCGCGGAAGGTCTCCGAGGCGACCGGTGAGGAGGGCCGCAGCTTCTTCCTGAACGTCAAGGGCCCGGAGCTGCTCAACAAATACGTGGGCGAGACCGAGCGCTATATCCGGCTGATCTTTCAGCGCGCCCGCGCCAAGGCGTCCGAGGGGATGCCGGTCATCGTGTTCTTCGACGAGATGGACTCCCTGTTCCGCACCCGGGGCAGCGGCGTCTCGTCCGATGTCGAGACGACCATCGTGCCGCAGCTGCTGAGCGAACTGGACGGGGTGGAGGGCCTCAACAACGTCATCGTGATCGGTGCCTCCAACAGGGAGGACATGATCGACCCCGCGATCCTGCGGCCCGGTCGGCTCGATGTGAAGATCAAGATCGAACGACCGGACGCGGAAGCCGGTCGGGAGATCTTCGCACGCTATTTCACCCCGGGCCTGCCCCTGCACGAGGCGGATCTCGAAAGGTTCGATGGGGACCCGGAGCGTTGCCGGGAGGCGCTCCTCGATGCCGTGGTGGCCCACATGTTCGCCGAGTCGCCGGAGAACAGGTTCCTGGAGGTGACCTATGCGGGCGGCGACAAGGAGATCCTCTATTTCAAGGATTTCGCCTCGGGGGCCATGATCCAGAACATCGTGGGCCGGGCGAAGAAGGCAGCGATCAAGGATCGCCTGCGCGACGGCTCCGGCGGCATCAGCATCGATCACCTGCTGCAGGCCTGTGACAACGAATTCGCCGAGAACGAGGACCTGCCGAACACCACCAACCCGGACGACTGGGCGCGGATCTCGGGCAAGAAGGGGGAGCGGATCGCCTTCATCCGGACCCTCTACACCGCCAAGCACCCCACCAACCGGAGCATCGAGACGTCTGCCAATACCGGGCAATATCTCTGACTTGGTCCGCGATCTATGAACTGGTCCGCGGTCAGCTCGCCTCGTGGAGTGTCGCGCGTCGGCGCACTTCGAGGTACGCGATCAGCCGCCACCCCATCAGCAGGACCGACAGCACGGAGAACGCCATCGCGACGAACGACGGCTGGGCGCCCGTGAACGTGAGGCGCCGGAAGGCTATGCCGAGCGTGAGTGTGCACACGAACACGCCCAGAGCGGCCGGAAACCGCAGGGTGGTGCGCCACGACCGCGTGATGAGCCAACCGAGGACGAGCCCCACCAGAAATGGCCAGGCGGTCCCGAACACACCGGCGACATCGATGACCTGGTTGTGGCTCATGCGGCTCAGGGTCACGAAGCCCAGGACCAGCCACACATCGACGAGGAACCCCAGGACCACCTTCATGGCATCGAGCGTAGTGCGGTGGCAGTGTTGTCCGGATGCGCGAAGGTGTTGTCCGGGGGCCTCCGCCTGCGGGATGTGTCGTTGGCAACTGGCAGGTTGGAGGTGCCCGACCCCAGGAGGATGCCATGGCCATCAACGACAACAGCTGGCAGCAAGAACCGTTCGACCCCGACGAATGGTGGCCCGATGAGGACACCTGGGCCGATGGGGGACCAGAACCATGGGCGAGGGACGACTGGTCGCACCACTGGGGACACTATGACGCACCGCCCCCGCAACCGGTGAAGCGCCCGGAGGACGCCCCGAACTGGGTGGCCCGGGCGGTGCAGAGGTCCACCGGTGGGATCCGCTGCCACCAGCTCGCGGGTGAGGACCCGCTGTGGCGCCGTGCGGTCGCGGAGTCCCTCGAAAACCTGCTGGCCGGCAGCCTCGCCCTCCTGTGGGACCTCGGCTGGCAGCCCGACGATCTTCACCGCCTGGCACGCAAGCGTTCGAAGATGGCCGCCCGAGTGGTGCGGGACGCCATGGTGGCGGACCTCGAGGGCTATCCCAGGGCGGCGGTCGATCAGAGGTACTGGGATCAGCTCGAGGCGCTGGGCGCTGAGCGCTGGTGGCCCGCGGAGTCCGGTCACCTGCGGGAACAGATCGATGAACGCGACTGGGATCAGATCGTGGACGGAGCGGTGGCTGCTGTGGCCGTGTTGACGGGGCTGCCCCGGATCGAGCAGCACTGGCCCCCGCCCGGACAGGCGCTGCCGCGGACCTCGAAGGCCGGCCCTGGTGTGGATCAGCGGATTCTGACCCGCGTCCAGAGCTTGTTGGCCAAAGCCGAATCGACCAGCTTCGAGGCGGAGGCGGAGTCCTTCATCGCGGCCGCGCAGACCCTGATGGCCCGGCACAGCATCGATCAGGCACTGCTGGCGGCTGCTGGCGGAGGCGCTGCGGACGATGGGCCGCAAGCGGTGCGGATCGGCCTGGACAATCCCTATGAACAGGCCAAGGCGATGCTGCTGGGAGTGATTGCCGACGCCAACAACTGCCGGGTGCTGTGGTCCAAACAGTGGTCCTTCTGCACGGTCGTCGGATTCCCCAGCGAGTTGGTGGGCGTGCAGAACCTGTTCACCTCCCTCCTCATCCAGGCAACCGCCGGCCTGCAGCGGGAGGGGTCGCGGATCCACCGGGACGGCAGGTCACGGACCCGGTCGTTCCGGGTGTCGTTCCTGATGTCCTTCGCCCAGCGCATCGGTGAGCGACTGCGCGAGGCCACGGAGGCGGAAACCGCGAAGGCGGACGCCGAGGCTGCCGCGGCAGGACGTGAGCTGCTGCCCATCCTGGCGTCGCGTCGGAGGAAGATCGAGGAGGCCTTCGACGAGATGTTCCCCGCGACGACGAAGGTCACCACTGCGGTCGTCAACGACGGGGAGGGTTGGCTGGCGGGCCGGGCTGCCGCCGACCTGGCTCGGATCGCGGCGGGGGAGGAGATCAAGCGCTGAGGGCGACCGTCGCGTGGAAGGGCAGGTCGTCGTTCCACCGGGTGGCGGCGGGACATCGCTAGAGTCACCGGATGAGCGTGTTCGGCATTGAGACGGAATACGGCATCTCGGTGCATGGCGATGGTCCCGCTGCCGGTCTGCATCCCATGCACTGGAGCAACCTGCTGGTGCGCACTTATGCCGAACTGGCGGGAGCGATCCAGCGATGGGACTATGACACCGAGAATCCGCTGGTGGATGCCCGCGGCTTCACCATGCCCCGCGATATCGCCGACCCCAGCCAGCTCACCGACGACGACTCGATGGCGAACCTGGTCCTGACCAACGGAGCGCGCTTCTACGTCGACCATGCGCACCCGGAATATTCGGGTCCGGAGGTGACGACGGCCCTTGACGCTGTCCGCTGGGATGCTGCGGGCGACCGGATCGTCCACGCCGCGGCCGAGCGAGCCGGGGCACGCCTCGGTCAGCAGATGCGGATCCACAAGAACAACACCGACGGCAAGGGCTCGTCCTATGGCACGCACGAGAATTACCTCCTCGCGCGGTCCACACCCTTCCATCGGGTGGTGGTCCAGTTCAGTGGCTTCCTGGTGTCGCGGCAGGTCTTCACCGGGGCCGGTCGTGTCGGTCTGGGGCAGCACAGTGAACGTCCGGGATTCCAGCTCACCCAGCGGGCGGACTTCTTCGAGTCCGAGGTCGGGCTCGAGACCACCCTCAACCGACCGATCATCAACACTCGGGACGAGCCACACGCCGACAACCGGGTCCACCGACGGCTGCACGTAATCACCGGCGATGCCAACCGCTCGGAGTACGCGTGCTGGCTCAAGGTCGGGACCGCGGGCCTGGTGCTCACCGCCATCGAGGCCGACCTGGTCGGTGACGACGTGCGGTTGGCCAAGCCCGTCCTCGCGATGCGGTCGGTCAGCCACGACCTCACCTGCCGCACTCTGCTGGAGCTCGCCGACGGCCGGACGATGTCGGCGCTCGACCTTCAGGAGCTGTACGCCGCAGCGGTCGCCACGCTGATCGACCAGCAACCCGAGCGTCTTCACAACGCGATCGAGGCGAGGGAACTGCTCGCCGCGTGGCGAGAGACCCTGGCTGCCCTCCGCCGCGAGCCGCGGGAGCTGGCCGACAGGCTGGACTGGGTGGCGAAGCTCACGCTCCTGGAGTCCTATCGCCAGCGGGACGGGCTGGACTGGAACCATCCGAAGCTGGCATTGATCGATCTGCAATACGCGGACATCGACCCGGCCAAGAGTCTCTATGCGGCGCTGGTGCGCAAGGGGCGGATGAAGCGGCTGCTGACCGATGAGGAAATCGATCGGGCACGCCTGGAACCGCCGACCGATACGCGGGCCTATTTCCGTGGACGCTGCATGGCCCAATACCCGGAAGCGGTCGTCGCCGCGGCCTGGGACTCGCTGATCGTCGAAGTGCCCCAGCGTCGCACGCTGCTGCGGATCCCGATGCTCGACCCGCTGCGGGGGACGCGCAAGCATGTCGGCGCCCATCTTGACGCGCACGACGACATCGGCGGGCTGATCGTCGCCCTCGGACTCTGAACCCGTCCCCACCCGCACTGGACGACGGACCCGGACACTGGTCCCGGGTGGCTAGTCTTGGACAGTCAGACGCACCGACGGTGGTGGAGGGAGCAGAGATGAGCGAGTCACGTCAGGAACGGGCCCGCAGGTCCGAGGAAGAGCTGGAGGAGCTCGAACCGCTCCGGACGGAGCAGACCGATATGGACGACTTCGACTCCATCCTCGATGAGATCGATGGGGTGCTGGAGGCGAACGCGGCAGAGTTCGTCCGGTCCTTCGTGCAAAAGGGCGGCGAGTGAGCCGGGGGATGGGGCTGCCTGCGGCGTACCTGCGCGCAGGATCCAGTTCCTTCACCGAATTCCTTGGCGACGTCGCTCCTGATCTGCTTCCGGGCCGTGGCACGCCCGGCGCGGATGCGGCGCACCTGGCGCCCCACGGGACGACGATCGTGTCCGCCACCTATCCCGGTGGTGTCGTGATGGCCGGGGACAGGCGCGCGACGATGGGCAACATGATCGCCCAGCGGGACATCGAGAAGGTCTATGCCTCCGATGAATACTCCCTGGTGGGCATCGCCGGCGCGGCCGGGCTGGCCGTGGAAATGGTGCGGCTGTTCCGGGTCGAGCTCGAACACTACGAAAAGATCGAGGGGGCGCCGCTCTCGCTGGACGGCAAGGCCAATCGGCTCGCGGCCATGATCAGGGGCAATCTGCCGATGGCGTTGCAGGGCCTGGCGGTGCTGCCGCTGTTCGCGGGCTGGGACCTCGCTTCCGAACAGGGCCGGATCTGGTCCTATGACGCGACCGGCGGCCGCTACGAGGAGACCGCGTTCCACGCTGTCGGATCCGGGTCGATCTATGCCCGCGGCTCACTCAAGAAGCTCTATCGCCAGGATCTGACGGCCGAGGAATGTGCGACGGTCGTCATCCAAGCGCTCTATGATGCCGCGGACGACGACTCGGCCACGGGTGGTCCGGACATGCAGCGCCGGATCTTTCCCGTCGTGATGACCGCGTCGCCGGAGGGCATCGACACGTTCGACACCGACCGCATCGGCACCCTTGTCGATCGCATCATCGCTGCACGTCAGGGACGCCCCGATGGGCCGGCGGCCCCCCTGATCTGACCCGTCTCGACCGATCCGTCCACCCATGAGGAGAGCCGCACCATGAGCATGCCCGTCTATGTGGCACCCGAACAGCAGATGAAGGACCGTGCGGACTTCGCCCGCAAGGGCATTGCGCGTGGCCGTTCGGTGGTCGTCATGCGCTATGCCGACGGGATCTGCTTCGTTGCCGAGAACCGTTCGCAGGCGCTGCACAAGGTGTCGGAGATCTACGACCGCATCGGGTTCGCGGCGGTCGGCCGGTACAACGAGTTCGAGAATCTCCGCATCGCCGGCATCCGGCACGCGGACATGCGCGGATATTCCTATGACCGTGCGGATGTCACGGGGCGGGGTCTGGCGAATGCGTACGCCCAGCTCCTCGGCACGATCTTCTCCTCCGGTGCCGAGAAACCCTATGAGGTCGAGATCGTGGTCGCGGAACTCGGCGCCACGGCGGCGGGCGACCAGATCTATCGCCTCACCTATGACGGATCGGTCGGCGACGAGGAACACTTCGCGGTGATGGGCGGCAACGCCGACGAGATCGCGAAGCGCATCGCCACGCACTATGCCGACGATGCATCCCTGGCCGACGCCGTGCGCAACGCGGTCGCCGCCCTCAGCGGGGAGGGGGACCGGCTGAGCATGGAATCCCTGGAGGTCGCCGTCCTCGACCGCACCCGCACCCAGCCCCGGAAGTTCCGGCGGGTGCGCGGCTCGCAGCTGGCCGATCTCCTGGGGCCGGTGGCCGAGGAGTCCCCGGACGCGGACAGTACGGAGACCAACGAGGAGCCGTCGGTGGACACGGCAACCAGCAGCCAGCCCCAGGCTGACGTCGAGAATCCCGAGGATGGCGAGTGAACGCGCTGACACTGACCGATCAACCAGCAGTCGTGGAGTCCGCGGAATCCTCGCTCGGCCCGATCCTCATCATCGGCACGGGGCTCGTGGGCGCGTCGGTGGGGTGTGCGCTGACGGTGGCGGGTGAGGAGGTGCACCTCCGGGACAAGGTCCCTGCCCATGCCCAGGTGGCAGCCGGGCGCGGCGCCGGGCAGGTGGAGGACATCGAGCCCGATGCCGTCGCACTGGTCGTGGCCGCCGTGCCGCCCAGGGTCCTGCCCGAGGTGCTGTCGGCCGCCCTGGCGGAGTTTCCCAACGCGGTGGTGACCGATGTGGGGTCGATCAAGGAGGGCGTGCTGACTGCGCTCGAGCGCGAAGGACTGGAACTGCGGCGGTATGTCGGGTGTCATCCCATGGCCGGGTCCCATCTGGCCGGACCCGTGACCGCCACTCCCGACCTGTTCATCGACCGCAGTTGGGTCGTGACCCCGCATGCCACCGCCACTCCCGGCGCCGTCGAGACCGTGTTGGCGCTCGGGCGTGCCTGTGGGGCTCGCACCATGGTGATGGACCCCCGGGAACACGACCAGGCCGTTGCCGCGGTCTCCCACCTGCCCCATGCCGTCTCGGCGATGGTGGCCGCCGGACTGGAGAACCGGCCGGAGGAGCACCTCGCGCTCGCCGGCCAGGGCGTACGCGACGTGACCCGGATCGCGGCAGGGGATCCGGTGCTCTGGGAACAGATCCTCGCCGGCAACGCCCTCGCGGTGGGCCGGGAACTCGTGGCCCTCGGTGATCGGATCCGGGATCTGGGTGAGCGGTTGGCGACCCGCGGGAACGTCCAGGAGCTTCTGGAAGCGGGACGCCGGGGTACCCTCGCGATCTCCGGCAAGCACGGCATGCGCGCCGTCGACTATGCCGTGGCCACCGTGGAGATTCCGGATACTCCCGGTTCGCTCGCCCGACTGTTCGCGGATGCCGACGATGCCGGAGTCAACATCGAGGACATCTCGATCGAGCACGACGAGGTCCGGCACGTGGGCCGCCTCAAGATCGAAATCCTGCCCGATCGCGCGGAACACTTCGTCACCTTCATGCGCGAGCGTGGCTGGCTGGCGGTCTGAGGTTTCGTTCGTGTGCACGGCATTGTCCGGGTGCCTAGACTGGGCACATGGCTGAACAGACCAGGCACCCCATGATTCGTTGGGCCGTGCCGGCCCTCGCCGTTGCGGCGGTCGGCGTGGCCGCCATCGCCCCCCAGGCGATCGCGGATCCCGCGCCGCCACCGAAGACTGCCGAGCAGTTGCTGGTGGACGTGCAGAACGCGCGGGTCGAGGCCTTTGCGGGGACGGTCGAGACGCGCAGCGATCTCGGACTGCCCGCCCTGCCAACGGCGGATGGATCGGATTTCGCGGCCCTGACCTCCGGCACGCACACGCTGCGGGTCTGGCACGCCGGCGATGACAAGACCAGGGTGTCCCTGCTGGCGGACGGCTCCGAAGCCTCGGTCATCCGCAACGGCGACGACCTCTGGCAGTGGTCCAGCGAACAACGAACGGCCAAGCATGCGGTCGTGCCCGACAGCCACGGAGCCTCAGAGCAACATCCCGAGCGACCGGCAGGCCCGGAGGTTCCGCGGACTCCGCAGGAAGCGGCCGAACAGATCCTGGCGAACATCGAGCCGACCACCGCTGTCACCGTCTCGCAGACCACGAGGGTCGCGGATCGTGCCGCCTATGAGCTCGTCCTGGACCCCAAGTCCACGGAGACCCTCGTCGGCAGGATCACGATGGCCGTCGATGCCGAGACCCATGCGCCCCTGCGCGTTGAGGTGTGGTCGTCGGGTGCGGACAAGCCTGCCCTGCAGGTCGGCTTCACCGACGTCGAGTTCAGCGCTCCCGACGACTCGGTGTTCAATTTCACCCCGCCCGCGGGCGTGACGGTGGAGCAGGTCGACCCGAGTGACCGGAAGCCGGCGGCGGAGAAGCCGGCCGAGCATGCGGACATGCCGGAGCCGACGGTCGTCGGTGACGGCTGGGACAAGGTGACGATCACCACCATGCCTGCCATGCCCGAGAAGGCGGAGCAGACCGAGTCCACTGCGGAGCCCCGCCGCCACGGTCGCGGCGGCGAGCCGGCGGACTTCAAGGAGCTGATCGATCAGCTGCCCACGGTCCAGGGTCCCTGGGGGACCGGCAAGGTCCTCACCAGCTCGCTGTTCACCATGGTGATCACCGACGACGGTCGGGTTGCGGTCGGCATGGTGCCCACCGAGCGCGTGGTCGCTGCGATTCCGCAGTGACCCCCGCCGACTCAGTGACCCCCGCCGATTCAGTGACCTCAGCCCACTCAGTGAGCACCGCCGAATCCCCGGTCCCCGCTGGCGACGCGACACCTTGGGCCATCCACACCCACCGCCTGACCAAGTTGTTCGGCAAGCAGCGGGTTGTGGACGCGATCGACCTGAACGTGCCCCAGGGCGCCGTCTATGGCTTCCTCGGACCCAATGGCTCCGGGAAGACCACCACGATTCGCATGCTGCTCGGTCTGATCCGCCCCACCGGTGGCTCGGCCACCGTGCTCGGCCAGTCGGTCGGACACGGAGATGCCCGCATCCTCGGCCGGGTCGGTGCGCTGGTGGAGGGCCCGGCCTTCCACCCCTACCTGTCCGGCCACGACAACCTCGTCCGCATCGATGCGGCCGACCTCAACGCCGACCCGGCGACGTGCCGGTCGCGCGTGGACGCGGCGCTCGAACGGGTGGGGCTCTCCGCCGCCGCCCGGAAGCGCTACCGGGCGTACTCCCTCGGCATGCGCCAACGCCTCGGCATCGCCGCAGCCCTGCTCCAGCCCCGCGACCTGCTCGTGCTCGACGAGCCCACCAACGGGCTGGACCCGCAGGGCACCCGGGAGGTGCGGGCACTGCTGTCGGACCTCAATGCCGACGGGGTCAGCATCCTCGTGTCGAGCCACCTCCTCAGCGAGGTCGAACAGATCTGTTCCCATGTCGGGATGATGCGCACGGGGGAGTTGGTGTCCCAGGGCCCCCTGGCGGAGGTACGCAGCAGCGCCCGCCCCCGCATCACCGTTCTCACCGGCGATCCCGCCGGAGCGGAAACCGTGCTCACCGAACACCGGGTCCACGACGTCTCACCCACCGACGGTGGCGTGACGGGCCTCCTGGAGGAAGACCTCGAGCCGGAGGCCCTGGTCGCGGCGCTCGTCCACGCCGGGGTGGGCGTCCGCGGCTTCGAGCTCGCCCGACCAAGCCTGGAGGACCTGTTCATTGCCCAGACCGGGGAGGGCTTCGATGTCAGCGGCTAGAGCCCTCCGGCTGCTCGGCTCCGAGCTGCGCTTGATGGCCTCCCGGCGCCGCAATCAGGTGGGGCTGGCGGTCCTCGCCGCGATCCCGATCATGATGGCGGTCGCAGTGCGGGTGTCGCGACCCAGCGGCACGCACGGTCCTGGCTTCATCACCGAGATCAGCGAGAACGGTTTCTTCGTCGCGGTCAGCGCGCTCAGCGTGATGATCACCCTGTTCCTGCCGCTCGCGATCGCCGCACTCTGCGGTGACGCCATCGCGGGGGAAGCCAACCAGGGGACCCTGCGTTATCTGCTCACCGTCCCGGTGCACCGCACCCGGTTGCTCGTGACCAAATATGTGAGCCTCGTCGTCGGCGCGTTCCTCGCTCCCGTCACGGTGGCGATCGCGGGATTGCTCGTGGGTTGGCTGCTGTTCGGCCTCAAACCCGTGCGCCTGCTGTCCGGCACCGAGATCCCGCTCCTGGAGGGACTGGGACGGCTCGCGCTCATCGTCGGCTATCTCGGCGTGTGCCTCGCCGCCCTCGCGGCCGTCGGCCTGTTCATCTCCACCCTCACCGAGCAGCCCATCGCCGCCACTCTCGCGACGGCCGGCCTGGTGATGATCTCCTGGATCCTCGACGCCATCCCCCAGTTGGAATGGCTGCATCCCTGGCTCATCGTCCACCACTGGATGGCCGGCACCGACCTCCTGCGCGACCCGATGTTCTTCGACAACATCCAGCGGGGGCTGCTGTTGGCAGCCGCCTATGCGGTCGTGTTCGGGACGGCTGCCTGGGCGCGTTTCGCGACCAAGGACATCACCAGCTGAACCGCGGGTGACCACCCGTCGACGTCCGGGAAACGCTCCTCGGAGCGCGTCGGAACGCCTTTCCGTACTAGCGTTGAACGTTGCGTGACATGTTGTCGCGGGCCCGTTCCGGGGCCGTTCGGCTGGTGAGGAGATGCATATGGTGACCGATGTGGAGAAGCCGTTGATCGTGGCGATCGACGGCCCGAGTGGATCGGGCAAGTCGAGCACTGCTCGTGGCGTGGCCGAGCGGTTGGGCTTGGCCTACCTGGACACCGGGGCGATGTACCGCGCCGCGGCCTGGCTCGTCGCCGACCGCAACCTGGATGAACCCGATGACATCGTCGACGCCATCCGCACGGCCAGCCTGGAAATCAGCCTCGACCCGGCCGCGTTCGCGATCGCGATCGAGGGGACCGAGGTCACGGAGGCCATCCGCGAGCCCCGGATCTCCGCCGCCGTGTCGAAGGTCGCCACCATCCAGGCAGTGCGCGACATCCTGATCGCCCGGCAACGCGAGCTCATTGCGGGTGCCGAGCAGGGCATCGTCGCCGAGGGCCGCGACATCACGACGGTCGTCGCTCCGGAGGCGCCCGTCCGGGTGCTGCTGGTGGCCGACCCTGCCGCCCGCATTGCCCGTCGCCACGCGGAGCTGGGGGAGAGCGTGGACCAGGCCCAGGTCACCGATCAGGTGATCCGCCGGGATGCCGATGACTCGACCGTGGCTGCCTTCACCGAGGCCGCGCCCGGCGTGACCGTTGTTGATTCGACCCACCTCACGCTCGCCGAGGTGATCGACCGGATTTGTGCATTGGCGCAGTCCACCTGACGGGTCCGCGCGAGGGCGCGGGCCCACCCCGAACGACAGGAGTGCTTGTGAGTGATCGTCTCGATGTGTCTGTGGCCGGTGCCAGCAGGATGTCCGATTCGCTGCCGGGTTCCGGTCCCCTCCCTCCGTCCGCATCCGCGATGGTCACTCATCTCCCCGTCCTGTCCGCGGATCTGCCGGCGAACAGGGTCGGGGTGCTGCGCTCGGTCCGTGGCACCGCTGCGTGGCTGTTCCGCCGTCACTGGCGGATCCGCCTGCACGGTCTGCGACACGTGCCGAGCGACGGTCCCGCCATCCTTGCCGCGAACCACATCGGCGTCCTCGATGGTCCGCTGCTCGTGTCGATGACACCTCGGGCTACGTTCACGCTCGCGAAATCGGACCTGTTCGAGGGCCGGGTCGGCCGGCTGCTCGAGGCGGCCGGTCAGATCCCGGTGCACCAGCGCGAGATCGACACCCGGGCCCTGCGCCGGGCGATCAAGGTGCTCGACGAGGGACATCTGTTGGGCATCTTCCCCGAGGGCGGGCGCGACATCGGCGACATGGCGCGCATCCGGGGCGGGGCGGCGTACCTCGCGATGGTCACCGGCGCACCGATCATCCCTGTCGCTCTGCTCGGGACCCGCGAACCCGGCCAGTCGGTCAAGGATGTGCCGCGGCGTGGGGCGGAGATGCATATCGTGTACGGTGAACCGATTGCCATCGACCGGACCCCCTGGCCCCGGCGTCAGCAGGTGGTCACGGCGCGCACCGAGGAAGTACGCCGCCAGTTGGCTGCCCATGTCGCGCGGGCGGAGGTCCTGACCGGGATGGCACTCCCGGGCGTACCCGCACCGAAGGCCCCCGCAGCTGCGTGAGCGGACCGCCCGGACGCTGAGTTGAAAGGGCGGACATGACCGACATCGAGAACGACGCGACCGTCGACGACGGTGCCATGGGCGAAACCGCGATCATCAAGCCGGTCGTGGCCGTGGTCGGCCGCCCCAACGTGGGCAAGTCGACGCTGGTCAACCGCATCATCCGCCGTCAGGCGGCTGTGGTGCAGAACGTGCCCGGCGTGACCCGCGACCGCGTGTCCTATGACGCCAACTGGAACGGCCGCGAGTTCGTGCTCGTGGACACCGGCGGTTGGGTGTCGGACGCCAAGGGTCTCGCGGCGCAGATCGCCGAGCAGGCGGAGCTGGCGATCGAGGCCGCCGACGCGGTGTTGTTCGTCGTGGACGCCACCGTCGGCACTGTGGACGAGGACGAGGCTGTCGTCCGGGTGTTGCGCAAGTCCAGGAAGCCGGTCGTCCTCGCCGCCAACAAGGTCGATGATCAGCGGACCGAGGCCGAGGCCGCCGGGATGTGGAATCTCGGGCTCGGTCAGCCGTGGGCGGTGTCGGCACTGCACGGGCGGGGCACCGGGGACCTGCTGGATGCGCTGCTCGACGCGCTGCCGGAGGCCCCGAAGGAATCCTTCGAGGCCGAGCTGGGTGGTCCCCGTCGGGTCGCGCTGGTGGGCAAACCCAATGTCGGCAAATCGTCGCTGCTCAACAAGGTCGCGGGGCAGCAGCGATCGGTCGTGGACAACGTGGCCGGCACGACCGTGGACCCCGTGGACGAGCTCGTCGAGGTGGACGGCACTGTCTATCGCTTCATCGATACAGCGGGGATCCGGCGGCGGGTGAAGGAAGCATCGGGGCACGAATATTATGCGTCGCTGCGCACCCACCGGGCGGTCGAGCGAGCCGAGTGCTGCGTCGTGCTGATCGAGGCCTCGGAGCCGGTCACCGAACAGGATCTGCGGATCCTGTCGATGGTCGAGGACGCCGGCCGGTCCCTGGTCATCGCCTTCAACAAGTGGGACCTGACCGATGATGAGCGGCGCTACTACCTCGAGCGCGAGATCGAGCGCGAGCTCTATGGCTTCACGTGGGCGGCCAAGGTGAACATCTCGGCGGAGACGGGCCGCGGTGTTCATCGACTCGGGCCGGCGATCGAGCAGGCGCTCGCCGGCTGGGAGACCCGGATCTCCACCGGCAAACTCAACGCTTTCCTCGGCCGGCTCGTCGCCTCCCACCCGCATCCGGTGCGCAGCGGCAAGCAGCCGCGGATCCTGTTCGGCACCCAGGCCCAGAACCGGCCGCCCACGTTCGTCCTGTTCACGTCGGGCAAGTTGGATGACGGCTATCTGCGGTTCGTCGAGCGGCGCCTGCGGGAGGAATTCGACTTCACGGGCACGCCGGTGCACGTCGAGATGCGCGCCCGCGAGAAGCGCAAGAACCGCTGATTCCGACCGGCGAGGTCAGGGCTGCGCCACGCCCTGTCTGCCGCCGAGCTCGATGAGCACAACACCCGCGATGATGAGCAGGATGCCGGCGATCGCCGGTCCCGTGAGCCGTTCCCCGAACACGAACCAGCCCGCGACAGCGATGCCGGCGGTGCCGAGACCGGACCACAGCGCGTACGCCGGCCCCACCCCGATCGTCCGCAGTGCCAGGGCGAGCAGAGCGAACGCGGTCGCATAGCCGAGGACGACGATCAGCCATTGCCACCAGTGGCCCTGGCGCGTGGCGCCGCGCAGCGACAGGGTCGCGATCACTTCGACGAGGATGGCGCCGGCCAGGGGGACATATCCGCTCACACCCCTCACTATGCCCCGTGCTGGAAGGATGGCGACATGCTGCACATCGAGGGACCGATCGCGACGTCGGAGGAACTGCGTGCACACGTGGTCACGCGGATCGAATCCGGCGAGTGGGAGCCGGGGGAGAGGTTGCCGAGCGTACGCCGGCTCGCCGACCAGCTCGGCCTGGCACCGAATACGGTCGCGAAGGCCTATCGCGAGCTTGAGGCCGCCGGGTGGGTGCACACCGCCGGTCGACGCGGCACGATGGTCGCCGAGCAGTTCGACGGGAACACGGAAGTACGCGGGCTGGAGCTCGCGATCGCGTACCTGCAGTCGATGCGCGGACTCGGGTTCACCGCTGACGACGCCGCTCGCTTCGTCCACCGTGCGGCCGGTGGCTGATCCGGACCTGCAGGACTCAGGGGACTGTGGCAGGCGGCACGAGATCCTCGGGGCGGGGGCGCAGCGCGTTCACATCCACCTCGATGATGCAGGGACCGCCCTTCTTCAGCGCTTTCTTGAGAGCCTTGTCGAATTCGTCGGCGCTCGCGGCAGTCCGGTGCTTGATCCCGAAGGCCCCGGCGAGCTGTTCGAAATCGGGAGTGTGGAGGTCGACGCCCCGACGGGTACGCCCCGCTGCCGTCTGCATGTTCCGCAACACGCCATAACCGGCGTCGTTGAACAGCACCACGACCACGTCAGGACTCTCCGCGGACAGGACGGACAGCTCGCCCACGTGCACCGCCAGACCGCCGTCACCGATCATCGCCAGCACGGGATCGTCCGGGCGCGCGATGGCAGCGCCGATCGCCATCGCAAGGCCCTGCCCGATGCCGCCACCCGCTGCATAGATGTTGTCGGTCGGATCGAATACCGGCAGGAGCCGATTGCCCCACGAGCTCCCGGGGATCGTCACATCACGGACGATGGGCGCCCGACGCGGGAGACGTTTGCGCATCGAGTCGCAGATGTTCGCGTACGCCCCGATCGCCTTGCGATGGGAGGTGCGCGCGGCGGTCGCGGACTCAGCAATCCGGGCGGCCCACTCCTCGCCGGAGCTTTCGAGGGAGTCCAGCTCCTGTGCCAGCGCAGGGACCACGAGTCGGGCATCCGCCTGCAGACCAACGGTGACGGGATAGTTCCGGCCCAGCGCATCCGCGTCGAGATCGATCTGGATGTGGTTGTCCGGGAGCGGCAGGGTGAAGTCGCGGGTCTCGTTTCCCCGCAGGTGGCTCCCGATCGTGAGGAGACAGTCCGCGTCGGAGATCAGCTCCGCCAGCTCCTCATCGGCCGCGAAGTTGCCGATGCAGAGGGGATGATCCTCCGGGAGTGACCCACGGCCATTGGCGCCGGTCAGGACCCCCGCCCCCCACTTCTCGGCCAGGTCGATCAGCGCCGATCCGACGCGCCGTGCACCACCGCCCGCCCAGAGGAGCGGCCGGCGAGCCTCAGCCATCAGTTTCGCTGCGCGCTCCAGGTCACGTCGGGTTCCCACGCGCGGTTGCGGGTCCCTGTCGTCCGCCTTGTTCTGGACGTCCGGATCCGCCAGATATTGCAGATCGATCGGCCAGTCGACGCTCACCGGTCCCGTCGGCGCGGTCCGCAGCAGCCGGATCGCCTGGGTCAGGACGGCGCGAGGTTGCCGCTCGGACTCGATGCGCATGGCATGGGCGGAGACCGATTGGAGCATGGCGAGTTGCCGGGGCACTTCGTGATAGGCACCCTTGCCCTCGCCGATCAGCTCGGCGTTGATGTTGCCGGTCACGTGCAGCACCGGGGTCTGGGCGGTGAGCGCCTCCAGCATGGCTCCGGCCGCGTTGCCTGCTCCGGTGCCGGTCGAGGTGATGGCCACCCCGATCCCCCCGGTCGCCCGGGCATAGCCGTCCGCGGCGTTGATCGCGGCCGCCTCGTGGCGTACCGGGACGAAACGCAACGCGCGATCAACGGCCTCGACGAGTGGAAGGTTGTGGATGCTCACGACGCCGAACGCAACGTCCACGCCGGCCGCGCGCATGACCTCGACGAGGATGTCGCCACCGGTCGACGCGTCCGGGCTCAGATCCGACACGGGGACCTCGTGGGCCTCCGTTGTCGTCACGGTCTCGTCGGGGTTCTTGGCGGAGGTGCTCACAGGTGCTCCTTTCGTGGTGGCACATGCACGGCGAAAAGCTGCAAACAGGGGATCCACGGTACGCGGCGCACGCAACAGGTGTGGCCGCTTTGGGCAAGGGAGCCGGGTTCGTGTAAGGTTCATCCGGTTGCTCCAACAGGAGCCAACCAAGAACGGGCTGTAGCGCAGCTTGGTAGCGCACTTGACTGGGGGTCAAGGGGTCGCAGGTTCAAATCCTGTCAGCCCGACCAGGTGAAACACCTAGTCAGAACCGGTTTCCGAGATTTCGGGAGCCGGTTCTTCGTTTGCCAATGACCCGCTGTGGCCCTCCCACTTGCTCCGAGCGGACGTGACCACCCGTTTCGGCGCGATCCACACTGTCAGTACCGGGGCCACATCGTGGCCTCATGATGGGAGTGTCGGCGCTGAACGGTCGAAGGAGCGGACATGCAGGACGAACAGATGTCTCAGGGGCGTCCGTGCTCCGAGCCCGACGTCACGCTGGACCGTATCGCTGTCACCTGCGTGGCGCTGGGGCTGGACCGGGAGAGTCTTTCCGAGAGCGAACGCGCCATCGTGCGCGACGATGTGGTCCCGCTTGACGTTGCTGAGGTGCGTTCCCGGATCCTGGTGGGGGAGGACCCTCTGGGTCAGGCCTTCTGCAGCGCGCGCAGCGCAGAAGAACGTCGCCCTTTCGGCCAGACGTTCACCCCCGGACCCGTTGTGCAGGCCATGCTGGACTGGTCCCGGTCCCGGGTCCGCCCCGTCCGCGTGATCGACCCCCGGGTGCGGTTCGGGGCGATTCATCCTGGCGGCCCTGCTCGCGTTCCCGAAGGCCCGGGGAATCGCCGCCGACCTGGATCCCCACGCCACGCTGATGACGCGAGCCAATGCGCTGGTCCTAGGCGTGGACGACCGTCTCGAGGTGCTCCACGAGGACTACCGGTCCCTGAGTCTCTCAACCATTGAGGGGCGACCCTCTACCTGGGGAATCCGCCCTATGTCCGGCACCACGACATCGAGTCGCGCTGGAAGACCTGACTCGGGGACACCGCTGCCCGGTTGGGCGTCAAGGCCAGCAAACTGGCAGGCCTGCACGCGCACTTCATTCTCGCCACGGCGACGCATGCACGTCCGGGAGACTTCGGTGCTTTCATCACCAATTCGGAATGGCTCGACGTCAACTATGGGCAGCTCGTCCGTGATCTGCTGATCGGCCCCTTGTCCGTCTCCAGCCTGCACACCATCTCCCCGACCTCAATGCCCTTCGAGGATGCGACGGTCACGGGCACGATCACCTGCTTCGCCGTGGGTGACTTTTCACCGGAGGTGCGCGTCCAAAAGGTGGAGTCCTTGCACGACCTCGGCACCCTTACGGGGGGCTTTGCCGTCTCCCGCGACCGGCTTGCCGAGGCGAACCGGTGGTCGGTCATCACCAGAGTGACGCCCACG
>LSQX01078624.1_pt1 | contig 41094 bp, 60 predicted proteins | sample 654561 | NCBI WGS metagenome assembly LSQX01 (sample SAMN04489861, study PRJNA283612) | anaerobic digester metagenome | isolation source: 4 biogas reactors fed with cattle manure at either 37C or 55C with and... | place: Denmark: Kongens Lyngby | collected 2014 | reverse complement strand
GAGGTTCTCCGACTGCCCGAACGTCTGGTACGTCCAACTATTCGCAGATGCAAGCGAGGCAAGCGCGGCCTGCATCTGCGCGTAGGTGAGGATCGTGCCCGGGGTGTCGTAATAGACCGTGTATGCCATTACTAGTACCTATGAAATCGTCGGCAGAAACCCGACTCCGATTGTGTAGTCCGTTGCCGGGGCCGGCGGGACGGGGGTTGCGTTCGTCGTGTAGCGCACGACCACGGTATCTCCGACCTGGGGCGCGACTCCAAGCGTGATCTCCAGTCCTGACCGCGCAAAGCCGACCACGGTATTATTCACGATGGCGATGACAGACCCCGCGTCTGGCTCCCGGGAAAGCGTGAACAGCACGTTCGCGCCGTTGACGAGCCCGCCCAGGCTGTCGTTGGAGGTTTCGAGATATTCCTGAGTCGCCATGGTTTAATCCCAGCCCTCATCTTCCATGTACCCGCGGACGAACGTCGGTTCTTTGGCCTGTCGGGTATTCACGGAATTGATAAGCGATGTTTTCTGCCACTCCAACTTTGAGAGATAGTCACCGAGCCGCGCGTCGTTCTGCGCCCGAAGACCCTCGCAGACAGCCCATGTCACGATGAAATCGTAATGCTCCGGGGGCACTCCCTCCGGGTACGAACTCGGGAACATCATGTCGGGGATCATTCGGATGTAATCCATCCGGCATGCCATTTCCACGTCGGCGCCGGGCGAAAGGATAATCTCGTTTAACCCGACGAAGTCGTAGTAAAACGCGCTCCCTCCACTGGCGAAGGATCCGCCGGCAATGGCCGCATCCTGGAAGCGCCGATCGGACTGGCTCATAAAGTAAAACTGCGTTGACTCCATCCCGGCGGTCGTGATGCTCAGATTCCGGAGGGTTGCGAAGTCGGCCGGCAGGGTGATTGAGGACTTGTTCGGGGCCGTAGTCGCAGAGATCGTTACCGATGTCGTCGTCTCGAAGAAGTTTTCGTCGGCCTGACGAATGATCTTGACGACCTCGTTTTTCCCCTCATTGAGAAAGGAGATCAGTTCGTACTCGGGGAAGGTCCGGACGCGCAAATCGCGCAGCCGCGTGCGGACCATCGTGAGCATTGTCTTGAGTACGTCCATTATGCCCTCTCAATCTCTTTCGACATCCGCTCCCCACCCTTTGCCCCAACGGCCGCCTCGTACTGGTTCATCCAGTAATCGGAGTCGGCGTCGTTGACTTTCAGGAGGGCCATCGCCGCCGCGTACCGCACCACGGCCGCCTCATGCTCGACTGACAGGGGGAACGTCCCGGCTGACGATGAAATCGTCGCTGGGGTCTTCAGGTAGGTCAGCGTCCCGCTGTAAACGTAGGGGCCGCACGTCAGGGTGCTTCCGGTGACTTGCGCCCACGCCCCCATGAGGCCCGGGTAGTTGTTTGGCAGGTAGGTGTCCCCGGGGTGGAGCAGGAAGCACTCGTCCCTGGCCGTCACGGTGCCAGAAAGCGTATGGGACACCGTGCAGCCGTAGAACATGAAATAGTCGGCCGGCAGGGCAACGGAGCTCCCCGAGAAGGTCTTCGACGTCGTAAGCTCCGGGAAGTTTTCGGCGGGCACCCGGCCAACGTAGTCGAGTTGCCCGTCCTGCAACCATTGGAGGATTTCGGCATCGGTCCGGCGGGGATGGGCGACGGTGATCGGCTCATGAATGACCGAGCGGACCCGCGTGATAAGATCCTGATTGGTAGACATTACACCCACCCGGCATTGAAGATTGTCCGGCCATCACGAATCTTGATGAAGTCGTAGACCTCGCGGCTTTCTTCCCGCAAGCTCTCGCGGAACTTCGCCCAGTTCTCGGCTTCCTCGGCTTCCTCAGCTTCCTCGATGGATCTCGCCACTTTCTCCCAGCCACCGTTCGCCCACAAGTCGGACGCCCTGAGACGGTCGAAGATGGACCGGGCGAACAAGCCCGGCCGGATGGTGCCGACGAGAATATAGCCGTCCTGGGCACGGATGTAGTCGTCGTGCCAGCCATCGTTTCTGATGGTCCCCGGGTGAAGACCGCGGGTGACGCGGCGCTCCAGGTGAAAGGTTTCCGTCCTGGGACTCCAACGCACCCGCAAGTCTTCATCGAAGGCTTTCAGTTCCCGCAGGAACCACTCGGGGGCTTTTGCCATAAACCACCCCCTCGCCTAGAGAACCTCGTTATGGTCGGAAGCGTTGCCGTTCGCACTGACGCCGCTTTTGGTGACAACCACGTTGACCATCGCATTGATGGGGTTGGTGGAGACCTTATCGACGTCGAGGGACAGGATACTGCCGGCCGTCACGTTCATCGGGGTCGAGGACAGGGCGCTGTAGGACGGCGTTCCCGTGGTTGAAGCCAGGGTGATTTTGGTGGCGTCGGCGAAGATGGTGGTGCCGTTCAGGTGCACATCCAGAACGCTGTTCGTTTTCCCGCCCCCGCCGGACGAGCATGCGGCAAAGACGTTGCTGATGCGCCCATCAAACGGGATGATGGCGCAATCGGCGTTTACCGTGGCTGTGAGCGTTTTGGAAACGCGGAGGGGGATGATGATGTTGGTGAGGTTCTTTACTCTGATTCCCATTGTGGATACTCCCTAAGTAGTTTGCCCCACAGGGGTCGGATTTTAGTTGGGAGGGGAGATCGGAGTCGAACCGATCCGGGGGTTTATGACGTCCCCGCTTCCCAGAACCCCCCTCCCTGTTTGCCCCGGCGGTGGGCGCATCAGGACATTGTTGACCGAACCGCTACTTGCGGGTCGGCTTGGTAGCTTCCTCTGCCTGGGCGAGCAGGTCTGCTTTCTTCGCGTCTGCCGCCCAGTGAGACTCCATATGAGCGCGGAGTTCGTCAACGCTCTTGAAAGGCTTCGCGCTGCACTCCCCGGCCTTCACCATGGGGCACTCGTAGACCAAGAGCCTTTTGGCAATCTGGGGGTCGAGCTTGGCCTCGTCCAGAAGCGCCATGCGGAAACCGAGCGGGTTGCCCATTTCGTCAAGATACTGGCTCCGCTTGATTCCGTGCATGGCGACCTCGTAGGGGAGATCCACCGGCTCTCCGGGCGCATACGGCCCGAAGACCTGCCCATTGAACTGGAACTCGAAGGCTTCTTTCGATGTGTTGACGATCCGCGTCATATTGACCTCAGATTATTCGTGAAGGATGGCCGGGCTGGTGGTGATGCCATCCAGGCGGAAGCCCTCGTTCGGCCGGTCCATGTGGTAATTGTCGAAGATCCGGTAGAACGCTTCCCATTTGTCGTACCCGGAGACGTTGCGCAAGATGCGCTCATCCTCGTCCGCCCACTCGCCGCGGACGTTGATGTACCGGGTGATGGAGCCCTTGAGCATCCCGAACAGGGTGCCATAGGGCGCCTTTTTCGATACCTTCCAGGGACGGTCCCCGTAGGTGATTTCCCCGCCGCTCTTGAGGGCGGCGCGCTTGGTCCCTCCGTCCGGCTTGGACAGATCGACACCGGAGTACCGACGATCGGCCTGGAGCAGCTTGAGGTACTCGCGCCGGGTGTCGTACCCGGTGAAAAAGACCCCGTTTGTCCCGAAGTCTCCGCCGCCCATTTCGTCGGAGGCGTCGATTCCGCGCTGAATGGCGTCCAGGCTGAGGGCGCCCACGTTGGAAATGACGTAGCTCTTGAAGATGGGGTAGGTGGTCCGGTTGATGTTCGACAGCGTGTTCGCGTAGGTGCCGTCGTCGATCAGACCCAGAAGCCCCATGGTCTCCTTGTTGTAGGAGTTTTTGGAACCGTCGGTGACGATCCCGGCCACCTGCTTGTTCCGGACGATGTAGGCGTTGTCGGAGAAGGTGACTCCGGTACTCGCGTCGCCTGCCACGATGTACCCGCCCGTGGACGAGATCGTGTTGCCGCAGGTGAAGGTTCCCTCGACCGCTCCGGAGGAAGCATTGATGACGGCGTAGTAGGCGCCGCGCTCCAGGAACCGCGCCCCGTTCGTGGTCGGGCTCACCCCGTAGGGCGAATCGACCAGGAAGGTCGCGTTGATGGTGGACGCCTGCTCCGTATTGACGAGGGCGAGGACGCCATTGCCGGCGCTGAAGTTCTGGCGCTCGCGCTCATTGGCGAGATCCTTCACCAGCCCGGCGATTTCGGACTCCATCGCCCGGGTGAACGCGCCCTTGCTCTGGAGAGACGCCTTGATGACCTGTCCCGTCAGTTCGATGCGGCCGTAGTTGTACTTGGCCTGAATCTTGACGGTGGCGTGAGACTGCTGGCCGGCGGCGGGAAGGGGATCCCCCTCGGCGGCCGCGCCGACGCCCTGGTTCCTGCCGACGTGAATCGGGAATACCGCTTCACGGCCGGTCCAGTCCATCGAGTCGTTTTCGTCGATGTACTCGGACAGGGGGTTCTTCTGGTTCAACTGCTCTTCGACGCGAGGGCCGTAAACCTCTTTGAGTACGGCATCGAACGCGGTAAGTGTCTGACCCATGACTTGTTACCTCTTTATTCGTTAAGGTGGTCCTGGAGAACTGCCCAGGCGTCCTCATGGGTTTTCTTGGTGATGCCGCGGTCCTCGGCCGATCTCGGCTGAGGTTTGATGCTGGACGCGGACCCACCCGATGGGAGCGAGGGCAACCGAGCGATTTTGCGCCTGTCCGCGATGTCGCTTTTCTGCCTGTCGGCCACCTTCCGCACGGGAGTGATGTATTCCTCCACATAGCGATCGAAGGCTTTCTTCAGGCAGGATGTTTTGCCGATTCGCCATTGACGGAGTAGGGTCTCGTCTGCATCGACTTCCGCCATGATATGAGCGGCGATGCGGGCGACGACTTTTTCGTCCTGGGGGAACCCGGCTGATTTTGCGAGGTCGCGGATGGTTTCCTCAGCCTCGTCCAGTTGCGCCTCGATGCGCTCTTGCTCTCGGGTCGTGCGATCCTCAAGCATTTGAGCGTATTCGGGGTCTGCGGCTCGCATGAGCTTTCGAACCTGCGCGAGCTTTTCTGGCGAAATATCCCCTGCCGATTCGTCCTGCTTGGCCTTTGAAAGCGTCTCCTGCTTCCACTTGCGAAATTCGAGGACATCATCGGGGTCGCCAATGTTCTGACGATACCAGTCCACTACCTGCTTGGCCTGTTTCGCCTCGTCGTTGACTTCCTTGAATCGGGAATAGGGGATTGACTGAGGGGTTTTGCCGGCAGCGCCATCGGAGGTATCGGCCCCCTGGCCCGCGCCATCATTGGGCTTACCGGATAGATCGTTTCCCGAACCGGACGATTGTTCGGTATTCTTTACGTCCTCTGCGTTTGTCATTTGACCCTCGTAACGTGAGGTTTCCGAAACCGGCGGTATTATCCGCCACCAGTTTCAGGAAACCACAGTTTTACGATAGGTCAAGCCTTTTTTATTCTATCTGAACTTCCCGGCCATGTCGGGATGCTTGCGGAGGAACACTTCCAGATTCGTTTTCTGCGGGCCATTTTTGGCAAAACTGCACGACCAGTTCTGGCCGCGGAGAAGATCCCGGCCGCCAGAGCCGTGCTTGTGGACGATGCGGGGGGTGATGCAGGTACGGAAGCCCTTGTCCCTCATGCGAATGCAGTAGTCGTCGTCGTCGAATCCGTAATCGACATAGTCTTCGTCCAGAAGCCCGACTTCCCTGATAGCCTTCCGTGATATGAAGACGCAGGGGAAACAGATGGTCCCCTCGAAGTCGAAGAAGGGGTAGTCCCAGGCGGCGCCGATCTCGGCGTACCCCAACGGAAAGCGCTGGTAATCACACCCTACGCCACCGTCAATCAACGGGGCCAGCAACCCGACGTTGTGCCTGGACGCGAGGTTTGCGAGCCGCTCAAAGGCGTCCTGATTGACGCATTCGGTATCGTCGTTGCAGAGAATCACGTCGAGGTCGCCAACATGATTGATGCCGATGTTGGCATTGCGGGAAAAGATAAACGGTTCAACCCCTTGCACCGTTTCGACTCCGGGGCCGAACCCCTCCTGGTGCCCGTCGCGCACCACCACCACCCGGGGGAACCTTGCGTGCGTCTGTCTTATGGACAAGATAAGCCTTCGGGCAAGCTCCGGGTTCCGGTTTAGAATCACCACCGCAAACGTCTCTCTCATAAAGCAAATACTCCTTTGCGCATTGTGAACAAGCAAGATACGGGTGCAACTTGAAGTTTTTTCCTGTGGGCCGAAAGTCGATGTAGTATTCGGCACTGACGTCTATTTTGCAGCCGCAGTACGAGCACTTCTCTGGCTTCCGCCAATGGGTTGCCGTGCCACCCCATACCCTTCCCTGGGGGGATTTCTTCGAGTGGTATCCCCGGGTAGTCCGCGCCATTATCGGGACCGATCGGGGAGTTTGGGCGCCGCGGGCCGGAACTTCCGCCCGCGTGCCATCGCCTTTCTCAGCGAACGCTTTATGGCACTGTCCTGTCTCTGGAGCTTAGGTTTCGTCGTTCGTTCAAAGGTGCCGACAACGCCTTTCATGAGGACTCCTACATGACCCCGCCGGAAGGCGGCGCCTGTGTTATGTCGGGCGGCATGCCCGGTTCGCCCTGGTCGGGACCGGCCGCAGCGGCCGACTGACCCGGTTTTGGCGGCCCACCCATACCCTCGGCAGCCCCCACACCCATCGGCCCGGCTCCGGGCATCATGGCGCCATCCATCGGCCCGGGAGGCTGGGGCGGCGCCGCAGCCATCATGTGTTCGAGAATATGCTGGCGAAGCACCTGCTTCTTTTCCTCAGGCCAGCGCTTGAAGTCTGACTTCAGGGCAAGCTGCTTGTGAATGTTCAGGTGAACTTGATGCAGGTCGATGAGCAGGTCAAGTTCCGGGGGCATGTCCTCGTTTTCGAGATCCCAGTTCTCCCGCTGGGCCGCCCGGATATTGGAATCCGTATCTCCCAAAAGGCTCGTAGATCCGAACCGTTCGAGAATTTTATACTGCGTCTCGGGATTCGTCGGGTCGATCAACTGCATGTTGACCAAGTCTGTTATCAGTGCTTGTTCGCCCACTTGAGACTTCGGGAGGCTGGACCCCTGCTCCACCACGACGTCGATGGATCCGCGGATGTCGGCGCGGGAGAAACGCTCGATCTCCCAGGTATTCCCGGGGCCGGCGATCTTCATGACCCGCTCGTCAATCGCGTATTGCTGGAAAATGGCAAGCAGGTCGCGCACGCACGCTTCCCAGCCCTTTTCGTAGCGTCTTGCTACCGGAGTGTAGCGCGTGAGCGCCCGTTCCAGCAGGAGGCGCAGAGCGGTCCCCGCGGTGACTCCGGCCGGCGCATTGCCCTTGAGAACCTCGAAGACCCCGGAGACCTCGTTCATGTCGGAGTCGATCTTCTCCAGCCATGCCATGAGACTTGATGGGATGTTTTCCCCGGAAATGCGCTCCGGCTTGCTCTGCCGGTCCATGGTCCAGTTGTATTCGATTTGCTGTCCCGGATCCCCGGTTATTTCTGAAATGCCGAGGTTTTTGGGAACCAGCCATTGCGGGCTGGCGCACCGGGTGACGATCAGCTGCATGAGGCTTTCGAGCTTGTTGCGTTGCTCCTGTTTTGGCGCCACGTCGTCAAGCGGTGTCCGGCCGAATGTCCGACCCGGAACTTGGTCGAACTGTATGATATGCCAAGGCCATAGCGGGTTCCCATTGCGATCACGGTACGGAATCCCGTCCGATACCGTGTCCTCGTTTATCAGGGTGTCGTTGGCGAAATATGCCACCAGCCCGTCGGGGTAGTCGGTGCAGGGCCGATGCCAGAAACAATCGACCGTAACGTACTGGTCGTCGTCTCCCGATCGGCCGGCCGCGTATCCGAGCCCTCCGCCGCCGGAAGTGGCGGCATAGGCTATTGCTCGAAGGAGATTGAGCCCCAGCATCCCCCCGGTATTGCTCGAATTGTCCGGCTGTATGTCGGGGTTGTTGAACCGTCTGCGAATGACGTCAATGGGATAGCGCCTCCGGACGGTGATCCGCTGGATCTCGGATTGCTGGCGCCCTTCCAGGTCGAGGAACGTCTCGAACGGGGAAAATACCTCAATTTTCACCCGACCATTCGGCAGGTCGTCGCCGATCGGGTTCCCGGTTTCGTCGATTGCAGGATCGGTGTACTTGCCGCATTCCAGGCACTTCCCGCCGATAGGCACTTCCTCCGGGGGGAAGATTGCGCCGCAGATCCCGCACTTTGACTTCTGGGCGAAGGTTGTGCCGTAAATGGGGTCGTTGTCGTAACACGGGTGAAGCACAACGGTTCCAGTGAGCGCGAGCCATGCGGCCGCCATGTTGCGGGCTTCCTCGTCTCCTGCTTCCTGCAGGATCACGGGAAGCGCCCGATCCGCAACCATGGCGGCCGCAAGGTCGGCCGGCTCATCAGTGGCCGCCCGCGCCGATACGGACGGTTCTCGCTGGGACAAGACCTGGATGATGCTTGCCGCGATTGCCGCGAATTTGTTCGTGACCGGCCTGGGAACCCATTTCGGCATCTTCCGCGCCCGCCACGTCCTACCAGTTGGCGCGTAGGTGATCCATTGGACCCCCAGCATATAGAGAATATTCCGATACCAGTCGCGTTCGTATCCGTAGCGCTCGCCCTGATTGACAGAGCATTGCTTCTGGTACAGATCCCTTATCGCGTCTAAATCGTATTTTTTGGCCATGCTATTCGCTTACCACCATTTCAGGTTAGATCAACCATTATCCGCCGATGCGCCTGCCGGGCTTAACGATCATATCAAAGTCGCTGGACGTGGGAAGCACAACCCGCTTTTCGGGCTTTTCGTCCTTTTTCTTCTGGTATTCGACGCCAGCCTCAAAGGCTTTGAACATGCGATATTCCACTCCGGCGAGGTCCACCCGCTTATAATGGCTGCACGTCATTTTCATGTCGGCCCAGATATCGAACCCGAATAGGCCAGCCTTCCAGCAGAAGTAATGATCCTCGGTCAGAAGTATGCTCCGGTCCTTTTTGTAGTAGAACTGGAACCACGGCGGGGTCATTTTCTCGAAGACCCTCCGGTGAATGAACAGCGCGGCCGTCCCGACCGAATCGACCTTGATCGGCTTATCGACGTCAAACGGCTTCTGGTACGTCCGAAACACCCAGGGGTCCATCCCCGTACCTCGGCAGCGGCATGTCTTGCCCTCGACCAATCCATCCCGGGTAGCAAAGGGCTCATAGTCCTGCCGATCGGGATTCCAGCGGTACATGATTTCCCCGGAGGCAACGTAATACTGTGAGGGGTCGTGAACCTCCCCTTTTTCCATGAACACTTTCAGGCATCGGCACTGTTCGCATTCCGCCAACTGCCAGACCGACGGCATGAGTTCTCCGTTAATCCAGCAATGGACCTTGGCGGAAACGATGTCCTTCCCGTGCTTGATGAGGTCGAGGAAGTGCGTTGGCGGGCAAACGTCCTCGTCGATCATGGCGAGCCACTCGGCATCGGTCGAGAGGAACTCGGCCACCAAGCTATTGCGGGCATGATCGTGGTGACGCTTCTCGATTGCGAAATGGTAGATGGGGGCGATGTCCGGGTTCCTGGCCCAGCCAAACAGGTTGATAATGAGCGCGGTATTGATGCCGCTCAGGGTCGGGAGCCCGAAGAATATCTTTGTGGCGTTGGCCGCTCGGGAGGTATTCTTGATCTCGTTTTCCAGTCCTTCCGGGAGAACCGGCTTTTCATGATCGGTCATTTTGAATCCTTTCGATAAGCTCGTCTTCCTGCATGGTTTCGCCGAATATATCAAGTATCCGGGTGTTGCGGGCTTCCTCTTGTTCTTCTGTGAGAGCCGGCGCTTCTGGTGTGAGTGCCAGCTTTTGCGTCCGAATCAAGAGGGCGTTTATCGCGGCGTCAGCACGCTTTCTCTCCGCCTCTACCTGACCTCGAAGCCGCTCCCGTTCCAGCCGCAAATCCTCGATCTCGGCAGCGAACAGCATCAATTCGCGCCGGGTGGTGATTCTCAACCCAAACATGGTTTCGCTCCTTTCCTGGCAATTCTAAACCATTCCAGATCGTACTCGCCGGCATAGTCCGGCGCCGTGTGCGTGCCGTATCCCATTGCCTTGTTCTTCTCGGTCAACCGGGCGTAATTGCGGGCGTGGCGTTCTCGGATGTAGTCCTCTCCAAGAAAGCGATAGTGCAGGAGCCGGAGGGAGCTTTCATCCGCGATCCTGGCGCCCAGGGGGCAAATCGTTTGCTCCCTCCCGTGGCCGAACTCAACGTCGATGAGGGGGTTGAAAACTACGGCGAGGCTGTAGCGTGCATCCGGAACCCCTGTTTTGATCTCCTGGTAAATCTGGATCCCAAGTTCCGGGGGCTTGTCTGCGATCATTTGGAACCCTTGCGCCCGTATCAAGTCGTACCCGGTCTCAGCGTAAAACTCCAACTCGTCCATCACGTCGCCTTTGTGATAGATGAACTCGTCCGCGGCGAGTGCCATGCACCAATCCGCCTTTCCCCTGCTTCGCTTCCTGTATTCGTCGCGGTAAAGCTCCGCAAACATCACGTCGTCGAGCCCAGCCAGTGGGACCGGACAAAGGTGCGCCTTCGGGTTCGCCTGGACGATCTCCCGGGTTCCGTCGTCGGAATTGTCGTCATAGATGAAGTATTCCGACGTGAACTTGTCGTAATGCCGGAAGAAGTACGGGAGCATCAGCGCTTCATTCCTGACAATGCAGTAGACGTGAACGATCATAGAAAATAAGCCCTCTTTCGCGGGAAAGCGTTCTGAACGGCAGCGTGGTGCGCAAAGAACTTGCACCCGACCTTGGCGCATTCCTCGCGCTTGATTGCCTCGATTTTGGCGCGGTGCTCGTTGTCGAGCCACGTTCCCCGGAGGTCGTCCTCAAAGATATTCCCTATGCAATGATCGTCCTTGCGGAAGTAGTAATAGCAGCACATGTACAAATCGCCGTTGTGGTCCATGACGATATGCAGGGGATTGAGCCAGCACTGGGGGACATCCTTTGGCTCGACGGGCCGGAGCGTGTCGTGTGCTTCCACCGATGGATAGTCTTCGCGGATTCTGCAATAGATGCCGTACTCGCGCCACTTCTCGCTTTCGGTCAATTCCTCCGGATCGTGCCGAAGGAACCCGAAGCTCACGCGGTCTACCCCGAGCTTCATGGCTTGCTCGAACGCCTCCATGTAATGCAGGTGTCCGCGGATGCTTTTCCCCACCGAATACTTGAGGCTCACCTGCAACGCCGAGTGCCGATGGTTTCGAAGCTCGATGGTTGACTTGATGGCCCCAACTACCTTGTCGAACTCATGCGGATCCTGAGGTCGCTTGTACTGGACATATTTGCCCGGCTGCGCTGTCTCCATAGAAACGCGCACGTAGGTTCCCCACTCACAGAGCGCTTCTTTCATGTGTCCGGTAAGTCTGGTCCCGTTCGTCATCAGACCTACGCCACGGCCATTCATGCCGAGGTAGGAAATCAACTGCGGGAGATAGTCCAGCAGGGTCGGCTCCCCGCCGCCGCAGAACTCAAACGATTGGACGCCGAAATCAATCAGGCGGTTAATTGCTCCGTAATGGGCTTCTTGCTTCATCTTCGCCCCAGCATGCTTCCCGCCGTAGGCGCAGCCGAGGCAGTTCTGATTGCAGACGTCGCTGGTGTGCAGGGTGGCAAATTTCGGCCGGACATAACCTCCGCCGCGCAGCCGCTCTATTTCTTCCCATCGAGCAAGAACATTCGTCGTCATTTCACACACTCCAGGGAGATAGTGAGCTTGATTACGTTATCGTCAAGGCGCTGGTGCTTGTACTTGAGCAACTTGAACTTTGCGGTTATCCCGTAGGCTTCGCCAAACCGAACGCGGTGCGGATCCCCGTCGGTGAAGTAGAAGAACGAATTGCGATTCCAGAACGAAACGTGCGTCGGATCCTGGAATGCCCCCAGCCCGTCGGTGGTCGGCACTTCAATGTGAAAGATGCCGCCGTTCTTCATCACCCGCCACGCCTCGTTCATGGTGTGAATCTTGTTCTGCAAGTGCTCAATGATGTCCAGTGCCAGGATGTAATCCACCGTCCCGTCGGCCCACGGCCACTTTTTGTTGAGGTCGGCCGCGGTAAGCACGGTGTCCTTGTCCTCCGCAAACTTCTCGTACATTGCCGCCGGAAAAGACAGGTCTACGTTGTCGAAGTATTTCCGAATATCGTCGCATGCGCCCAGGTTCAGCCACTTGCCCTTCCCGCCCATACTATTCCCCTCCGTCAATGATAATGCGCCTACGCCCGACCTGTGGAATATCGAGCGCCTCGTTTACGATGATCTCCCGCCCTACTTTGTCCGGTGTTTTGACGTACATCGACCGCAGGATTTTGCGCTTGGCTTCTTTCCTGGCCTCGGCAATCTGCGCCATGAGCACCGGATCGGGAACCCGCTTCTTTTTCGCTCTCACACGAACTCTCCCATGCCGCTTTCAGACTGCTTGTTTTCTCCGAACCGCTCGGCAACGGCTTTCCATTCCGCGTAGCTCACCGGGTCGATTTTGCGGAGGCTTTCGAGCTTGGCTTCTTCGGCCGATTGCGGCGTACTGAAGAACATGGTGACGAACATTTTCAGGTCGTCGTAGCTGTGGTTGTCACGGTCCACCAGTTCTTCTTTGATGTTGTGCGTTTCCTGCATAATCGCCGTGTAATCCCGATACCGAAGCTTTTTCAGCTCCCAGATCATCATCGGGCAGGTAGAGAAGATGCGCAGCCGCGGCTGGCGGCCTTGTCGCAATTCTTCTTCGTTCCACATGTCGCCATTGATTTTCTCGGCAACGGTGATGTCCCCGCCTCGCTTTCCGGGGACAAACAGGATGCGCTCGTTTTCCGGCAACTCGAAAAACAACTGCGCGACCGACTTCATGTCGTTGTCGTCTCCGCCGGCCTGTTGCTGATTCTTCGCCCATATGGACGGATCGGCGATTGGAGGAAACGCCAACTTATCAAAGAACGGACATCCTCGAATCGTTCGCGCAGTTCTCCGGTATCCCTGCCCAGCCATGTAATACTCCCATATGACAGTGATGTTCCCGTCGTGGTCAATAGCATAGACGTGGAAGGAACTGGGATTTCGATGACCATAATCAAACGATCCATATAGCGACCAACTTTCCGGGATCTCGTGCGGCGGGATCACGATCATGTGCTCAAGCTCTGTAAGTTGAGGGAACGCCAACTCCCCGCCCGTGGCATCCCAGTCGATTTCCATTTCCCGGCGCCAGGAGGAAGCCTTCACCCCGCCCGGGTAGCCTTTGAGCGCTCTTTCCAGCCACTTCTTTCCGGCTTCTGTTGCCGGGTCTTTCTCCGGGTCCGCGGTGTAGTGAACCCGCATACACGGTATCCCTGAATCGGAGACGTAGTGCTTGACGCCCTTCATGGGAGAAACGCTTGGAGCCAGCGTGGCCTTGATGAGTTGCCGCATGTAGGCGCCGCTGTTTGCCGTCGATACCCCGATGAACTGACCTCCGCCGTCGATACAGGGCTTTATCGCAGACCAAGCCGCCTCAAACTCCGGCTGAAAAGCAATCTCATCCGATATAACAAGCGACGGGGTGTAGGACCGAATCTGGTCGCCGCCTTCCGGGATTGCTTGTATTGAGCTTCCCGTCTCCGTGAAAATCGCACGACCGTATGACCATGTGACTTTCGACCGAAGTTCTTCAGGGAGATTCGTTTCCATAAACGATATTCGCGCCTGGGTGGGATCCGCATTGAAAACCAGATTCGCGGCGCTTTCTTCTTTTTTGGACTGGATAAATACAAGCCGGTTTTTCTGGTACTTCGCAACCCAAAGCGCATAGAGGCAGCACTCCCAAGTAACCATAAGCTGGCGGCTTTTCTCAATGAGAAGGATTTCCTCAGTTTGGAAAGTATCGAGCGTGTCCCAGACATATGGCTTTTCCTCCCTGGTAGGGAATGGCCGGGTTGATTCCTCGCCGTGCTTGTGTTCGTCGCGTGTTCTGACGTGCCGCGCAAACGCTTCAAGGCTCCGGCTCGCCTCCAGGTTCGTCGCCACAATCAGGACTTCCGTCACCCGGCGCCGGTCCGAGCGATTGAGGCGGCTCAGGTAGTCCCGATAAGCGTTCGGACCCCGGCTCCGAAGTAACGTCAATAACTGGATTGCCCTCTCCGCTTCCTCCGGATCCTCCGAAAAGTAGGATCTCCAATCTATCGACCGAGGTTCGTTCTTCTCGGACGATTTCCGTCGGCTCATTCCGTAATAGCCTTGTCTTGTCAATCAACACCCCCAATGCCACGGAAAGGTCGCGGTACTTTTCCTTGTCCAGACTTTTCCTCGTAAGATGCCTCAGGACGCGCCGGCTTTCTCGGTCAATGAGATCGGCCATGTCCGCACTTTTCATGTGCCTGCTGACGGTCTGTGGCGAAACCCCGAGCACGTCCGCAATCTCCCGCACCTTCCAACCGTCCCGCAATGCCCGGGCAACTTCCGGCGTTACAATCACGTCCCGCGCCGAACGATACCGGCGCATGCGCTCCGTTTGCTCGACCTCTATTTCCTCAAGGCTCGGCGCTCTGTCCTCCTGGACAGCTACGGCCTCCGGTGCGTCGAAATCATCCAAATTCATATGTCAAACCCGTCCAGGTCGATCGGTTCTTCGGGATTCGCCGCCATGCTGTCATCAATGGCTTCGTCTTCTTTCGCCGGCCGGCTGGGTCCGAAGTCCGCTTTCTCAAGGTTCTGCTTGATTGTAGAGAACCGCTTGCGCATTTGCACTTCAGCGTTTTTTGAGAGCGACATGGCGAAGTTCTTGTCAATGTACCCCAGCGCGGCCGCCTGTTCTGCCGAAATGAAGTCCCTGTCCTGGCGCATACTGTCCGGAACGTGCAGGTGGTAATTCTCGGCTCCTTCGGGAATCGGCCGGCGAATGACCTGCCCGCTGGCGTCGATCGGAAGTTTGCGTCGGTACGGATTGCCGTCTAGGGTGAAGTAGTCGTAAGCTACCTCCGGAGACGAGTTCGCCTGAATCGTCCTGGCCGCTAACTGAAAGCAGGTTTGAATATCTGCCAGAGAAGGAAACATGCGAAAACTGGTGCGAATAATTTCGTAAGCATCCTCAAGCTCCTGGCTACTGTAATGCTTGCGTTTCAGGTATTGCGCGATTTGCTTAACGTACTCGGCGTCCGGCCGAACTTGTGGAGGGTAGGACGCAACCAAACCCTCCAGGAATTGCGAAGCGTTCATGCTTTCCCCCTGCTAAAACTCCGGTTCGGGCTCCAACGTCACGTTGTTTTTGAGAAGCTCAACGGTGTTATCGAATGCTCTCATGAGCACTTCGGGATCAATGTCGATCTCGTACACGTCGCCCGAACGCGCCATGCCGGCCATCACGCAGTCGGCAATGTATTCGAGAACGTCGATCAACGTCACGTCCAGCGGTGCTTGTTCGGCAAGGTGGTGCCGGTTCATCTTTTTGTGCCGGTCCCACCAGTCGCGGGTTTTGAATCCGGTTTTGAAATCAGCGAAGAATCCGTCGATATCGTCGATCTTATCCCGGTCGTGCCGGTGCGCCTGAACTCCGAGCATGACCTCGAAAAGCTCCATGGCCCTGATGACGTCTCCGATGTGCTGCTTGCTGGATTCCAGGAGTTGCTCTTTCGTAACAATGGTGTGGTCGCAGGTGCGCGAATCTGCCGTGGGGCTTTGCTTGATGTGAATCATGGTTCCTCCGAAAAATTTCAATCCAAGTGCGTCAACTCAATGCAGATTCCGGCAAATGCGGTGAATAATGCAAGCGCAATCTGCCCTTCCGAGACCATGTAGGCGCAGCAGAGGGCAAGGCCAAGAAACGGGCTCAGGCGCATCAGAAAGCGTTTCATGCCACACCATCCCATGCGGCCCAAGCTTCTTCTGGCGTGTCGAGGGTATCCGTGCTGCACTCGCAGTTGTTACACTCGGCCCAGTATTTGCCGTGCATTTTCTTGATGCCGCCGTGCTTGACCCGCTTGAGGGTGGTTCTCGCCCATTGAATATCTTCGGGTCTTGGTTTATATTTCTCCTGCATGGCTGATCTCCTTTTGGTTGGGTTGCGCCCCACCTGGGAAACGGGCTCCCGGGTGGGGCGCTTCTGGTTTACACTCGCTGACGTAATCCTCGAGACGACCTGGTTTTTGTCGTCCACCAGGCTGGCCGCCAAAATGCCGTTCTCGTAGGTTTCGACGACGACCTTGCCCGGGCCAGGTTTCGCAGCAGGTCGAACGCCATCCGGATCCGCTTTTCCGGCGAAGAATTGAGAGAGCTTATTCATGGAGCCCCTCCTCCAGGATCTGGTCGATCCCGTCCTGGTGCGACTCCCACTCGTCGTAGAGGTCGCTGACGTAATCCTCTGCGTTGGCCCTGCAGCGATCGGAGATTTCCGACCGGCAATCCTGCATGAAATTCCTGACCAGGCTCACCGGCCGGTCAAGCACCGATGCGAGGTCATGCTCATCGAGGCGAACACTTATGCTCATCTCAATCCTCCTTGCAGTCCGGAGGGCTCATCCTCGGGGATGTCCCATGGTGGGAGGGGGAGTAGTGGGCGTCGGGGGATCATTTCCCCTCCCTCGCACTGAGCATCGCGTCGGCCATCAAGTAGGCTTCCTCGGCTATCTGCTCGTTGGTTAGATTTTTGGGATAAATCATCTTCATGACTTCGAGTGCTATCAGGTCGCGGAAATCTAGCCCCGTGCTGGTCGAAGTGCTGAACATCGGCCATGATCCATTCATGTAATCGTCTCCCATTACTCCTCCCTCGCCTTGACCATGGCGTCGGCCATGCGGTAGGCTTCCATGGCGATGTCGTCGCGGTTGACTTCCGTGCCGGGTGTTTCATCGCAGCTTCGCATGATCCCGACAACGACACGCCCCGCAAACTCATCCCTCAACCCCTTCGCCTTCTCCGCTTCGATGAGGGCGAGGATTTGCTCGGGGGATTCCAGGACTTGGTAGTGTGCCCCAGAGGTAGCGCAATAAACCGGGGTTTTTCCGCCGCCAGCATATGGCATTGCCGCGATGTGCTCAGGATTGATGTAAATGCAAGCGCCTTGAATGCCGGTCAGTGTTATGAACATTTCCCCTCCCTAGAGACTGATCCCCATGATCTCGTCATAAAGTTCCTGCGTCCTCTCGCCCTTGTTGAATCTGTCCCGCACGGGTCGGATGACGTAGATCACAGCAAGCATCCCAGCGCTACCGGTCTCCGCGTATGCAGACTCAACCTCTTTCAAATATTCCTCGGCTTCTTTCCAGTTCATCACTCCTCCTACGGATTCGACAGCTTCACAAGCGCGTCGGCTATTACGCCTTCCACCCGTGGGCTTTTTCAATAATGTCAAAATGCTCCTTGAGGCTTGAAGCCTTCGCAAGAGCGGAGGCGTATCTCCGCCGGACGTCTGCCGTCATGCGGCGAGTGCCGCGCTCAAGCTCGCCAATGTAGGCGTGGCTCACTCCCATTGCTTCAGCGACAGCGCGTTGCGTCAGGCCCAGGCCCAACCGCGCCGTGCGCCACGCAGAGCCGTCTTTCGGGATAGTCCCCATCCCGCCACAGGTAGGACACTGGACCGGCTCCCATTCTTTTATGACCACCAATCTGTCATTTTTGCGTTTCGTCATAGTGAAACTATTATGCAGCCTTGTTTCCTATTTGTCAAGCTGAAAAACTACCCCGCGGCCACAGGGAGCGGAGGAGGCGGCGGGGGGGAGGATCATCGAAATAGCCCCCGTTGCTCCATCGCTACCCCGCCCCACTGGTCGGCCATAGCCCTCGCTATCCCAGGAAACGTCCGGCTCCTCTCCCTCCACCTGTCCGGCGATGGCGGCATCATATGCACCCGCGCCACCCGTTCGGGGGGGGTCTCTGGCCGGTAAAGGTCTCCGTCTGCATGAGTCGGAATGAGCAATGGTAGGCCCTTGAGCCACAGGCAAGTGGCCTTGGTCTCCCCGTGCCCGAATTGCCACGGCTGGATAATCTGGTCGGGCCGACGCCACACCCGCGACATGATGCAGACTGGGTTTTCAATGCCGATGCGCGGTATTTTCGCCGTCGCCAGAAGCATGAAAAAGCCTATTGCCTGCTGCTGCTCGATCCGCTTTTCCGGGAACCACCGCGCACCAGATACAGCCAGGTGAGTACATGGCGGGTGGGCGATCATGAGATCCCATGTCTCGCGCAGGATGTCGAATACGTCCCCCTGATAGTGATTTCCTGGCTTCTCCGACGGGAGTAAGTCGCAGCTCCATGCGTCATGGCCCCTGGCCGCGAATTCGTCCCGAACTGTGCCACTAAACTCACAGGCGACCAGGACTCTCATCCCCTCACCTCAAACATCCCCTCAAGCCCCGGCTCCTGCTCCATGAGGAGGCGGGCATATTGGGATTCATGGTTATTGTTCAACATGCACACTCCCTCGTTGCCTCCTGCACCCGGACATCTTTGCAAACGAAATAAGCTCTGGATGCGCGTACGATCGCCGGAGAATCGTCTCCGCGTATTCAACCTCAATGCCGGCGCACTGGCACACGAACTCGAATGCGCCTTCGTCAAGAACCAGCGACCGCGCCAGGGCTCGTAGCCTTTGCCGCTTCCCGTCTCTCGTATTATTCCTGATTCTGCAATTCAAGTACCTGCCGTGCGTGGCGATTTTCGCAAGCCACAGACCCTTCGCACGCTCGCAATATTCGCTATCGTCCAGCATTTTCCCGGATCCAATATTCAAACCGCTACTCGTTATCCGCTTGTACTTGGGCTCTATTCCACATTGCATATCGCGGTCACAACTCCTTTCTGCAAGCCTCCGCCGAAAACCTCCCTGGTCTTCTCGATTCGAGTCCGCATTTCTTCTGCCGTCACCCATCCGTTCATGAGATTTTGATAGCCCATAAGCGCGTGCTTGGTTTCGTCCAGCAATTCCTGATTTTCGCCATACCGACAGTATTCGCACAGGAATAACCCCGACTTGCTTCTCAGAAAAACACTCTCAGTTTTTTCCACCACATGCCCGCACTCCAAAACCACCAAAACGTGATCCCAGAGTATTCGCTGATTCCGCCCACTCCATCCCGGTCGATCCTGCTTTACCTGTATGTCTTTTACTGCGAAAGCTTTACGCCTGTAATCTGCCACAAAAACCCCCTTTTGCACACTTTTATGTGCAATTTGCGTTTAAATCGCTTCTGAGGCGTCAAAATCGTCCAGGGTATGCGGAGGTATGGGTTGATTGCCCAAAACCTCTCTCCGTTCACTACACGAGAGTATTCGCCCAATCCCAACGCCCGCGGATCCCCCTTTTCCATGAAAAGTCACCGATTCCAGCCCCACCCGAAACGTCCGGTACTTCCCCGCACTACCCCTATCCTCCTTCCACCCCAACTCTCGAAACGCCGCTATAAATCCCTCATTCGCACTGGTTACCACCAATTCCTCCCCCGCCTCCCCATCCTCCGCCTCCCATATCATCACCGCTTCTCGCATACCCGCAACTCCTTTCAGATAAAGCCCTTTTTAGGAAATACCCCAAAATATTTTCAGAAAAAGACCCCGATCCGTATCGGCTACGACTCCCCAGCAAAAAGCCTTGGGGATTCGGAGCGACGGGGCGGAGAGGGGAGGTACGATGCACACGCCCCCGGATGGAACTGCGGCCGTGGCCGGTCTGGCCGGGCCGCGCCGGGCCGCCTCCGCTCGCGCCGCGGCCGATCCCCCCCTCGCTCCCCCCAAGCGCTCCCCCTACGCCCATCACGCGCCCCCCTCGGATGCAAGCCGGGAAGCGCTCGCCAGTAGGCTTGCGACCGACCTATCGGGCCTGGACACGGCTTTCTGGAACGGTTCGCAGGTAAGCTCCCATGAATCGCTGGCTAAACGCTGTATCAGGCTTCCGCGCTTGTGCCTGATGAATTCAACGAACGTCCACCGATACGCCGGCCTGTATCGGCCAGCCTTTGCGCCTTCACTCCATACCGAATAGCGCTTGATGGCAGTCTGTATATCGGCCAGCGCTTGTGCGTCACCACCAAGCAAGGCCCATGTTCGCTTGAATGCTTGCCGATCGGGATCGACAAAGCGTTTGTGGTGCGCGATACCTGGGAGTGCTTGCCACAAGGCCCACGTCTCGCCGAATGCTGCATCAAACGACGACCGGCCCACTCCCGGCAGAGATTTTTGGGGAACCGTGCGTGCCTTGGACGTGCGAGAGCCCCTCGCCCCGTCACCGGCCGAACCGTGAACGATTCCGCCCTGGCTGTCTGGTGAATCGCTTGGGGATTGCGCCCTCGCCCCGTCCTGAGGGAAAGCGAGTACGTTATCTGACGATTGCTTGCCGATAGGCGAACCTACAAGCGCTGTACGGGAAGCACTCAAGCGTAAACGAATCGCCGCTATATGAGCATGAAACAGCATAAAAGCATTCTGTAAACCCCCTATATACTCTGTATCTGTATCTGTAGCCGCTTTTTCTGTACACCTTTTTCCTGTATCTCTTTTGTTTTCATACCCAGGTATCAACAGATCGTTGCAACAATTTGTTGACCAACTGTTGACCAACTGTTGATTTTCCCCTTTTTCGACCCTGGAAACACCCTCGGGAAGGTTATCATTAGAGCAATGGCCGATATCCTCGGGCTCTTTGATCCATTGCCGGGAGGCGAAATTGTGCAGGTAATACTCCCCGTCCCGCTTATCTAGCAGCGTGAGCCGATAAAATCGTTCTAGTAGGTGCCGAATGCGCGAGGGATTGACCGCGTACGACTTGCCCATATAGCGCTTGAGGATACTTACGGGAGGGATGCGTCCGCGGTGGGAATTGCGGGAGGCCAGGATAGCGAGTGTGACCCAGGCGCCCCGATCGGCCAGGGAGAGCGGCCCTGTCTTGTCATTGTCCAGGAAGGAATGATACAGGCGAAACCAGGATATGCCATCGGACATGCGCAAGCCCCCGAGAGATATCAACGCGGTGATGAATAGGAGCGAAGCCCAATACTAAGCCATGACAGGCCGGAAAAGCAACAAAAAAAGGGGGGAAAGCCGGGAAAGGCCGCTTGCGCTCGACCAGTTCCGACCTTCCCCCCACCCGCGGAGGCTCAGGCGAAATGAAGTATGTATACCCTATCCGGTGCGCCCGTGAACGTCAAGCTATTTAAATCCCCCCACCATCCTATCGCACTCAGACGCCGTCATAGTACACCCCCTGGACCGTTGAGAAGCACAGGCCCACGACCGGGTTCGAGTAGGCATACCCGGGCGCCCGCCGATCCCGCCGGCGAGCTTTTGTCCTGGCCGCATCCGGATTGTCACTGGCCGAGAGTATGTCGGGGAAGACTCGCCCGCCCATGCCCTGGTTCGCCCGGACAACATACCAGCATTTGACGCCCAGGACGTTATCGCTCATGATCGCCATAATCACCCCCTGAAAACCCGCGCCAGAGCCATCATAAGCCCCGATGCGAGAACAATAACCAATGCCACCACCCCCAGGCGCACGAGACCGCCCCGGGCGTCCCAGGCCGCATCCAGCATATATGCCAGCACGACCACCGCCAGCAGATCCCATAATCCCCACCCCCGCCTACTGGACATTGCCGGCCCCCTTCCGCATATCGGCCGCAACGATCATCCGCGCCACGTCCAGCGCCTTATGGCCGATGACCACCGCATGAATCTTGACCGGCCGCGGGAGATCGCCACCCAGCGTATGCACCAGGAAATCCGTCAGCGCCCCCTCAACTGTGCCGTTGTCATGGGCCGCTTTTACCACCAGCGCCCGACTCAACAGGTCGATACTTTTTGCGTCCAAAGATGCCGCGCAATCGTCCAGCTCACCCACAAAATCCAATACACTCGCCATAATTACCCCCATGGGAGCCCGGCCGGAGCCGGACCCCCCATAACATTGTCAGATATCCCCGAAATCGTAACCGTCCTCGGGCGCCGCGTCCGCCGGCCCCAGGTCGATGCGCCGGCCCTGGGAGACGATGAGCCCATCCATGGACCCCCGTATCTCATCCATTCCGGCCGCCAGCCGATCCCGGAGCTCATCGGACGACCGGATCGCGTCAGCCGAAACCCCCGACATTAGAGCCCGGCAGCGCTCGACCACCGCAGCGAGCTCCGAATCGTCCGCAATGTTGCGCGCCTGGAACAACCCCAAGAACTCCTGGAAGCCCTCGACCATACTGGCCTTGAAACGCTTTGGCTTGCCATCCTCCGCCGGCCGCATCCGCTCCGCCATATGCTCAACAAGCCCCGCAAGCTGGCCGCGCAGCATATCCCGCGCTTCCTGCAAAGCATTACTCCACTGTGCCGCCGCCTTGTCCCGCTCCCGCTCGAAGATTGCGGGCGCAATGTCCCGCAGCCGGCCGGGAGCCGATATTTCGATATACTGATAGACCAGGGAGAACTTGCTCCGAACCACGTCAACAGAAAGGTAATCGGTCGGATTGTAGAGACTCCCCAGGCGCCTTTCCGCGTCCGCCTTTGCCATCAGGTAGGCATCACAGAAGCGCCCCACCAGTGCAGCCCGGGATTCCGCCCGGCCCTGCAGGTATGCGTCCGAATCGGCCACCAACGCGATCGGCCAGAGGTAGACGCCGGCCCGAAACATGGACGGGAGCGCCCGGGCGCCAATCCAGCTCCTGGTTTCCTGGTCGTGCTTCCGAATGTCATCCAGGACGTCACACTGTAAAATGTCTTTTGAGACATGGATCATTCCCCGGTCCGCGTCCGTTTCTACCTCCGAGGACCGAACCTTGCGCTTGACCCCCACCGACGAAATTGACAGGGACAAGAGCACGGCCCGGTCCCATATGTCGCCCGATTGCATATCGGCGAGCGCCGCCGCGCCCACCGTTCCGAAAAGGCCAGTCTGACTCGCCATTATTCACCTCCCGCCGTAATATGCTGTTTCGCCGCGTAAAACTCCGCCTTGAGCGTCCGCTCCGACCTGGAGCCGAGCGCCGCCTCGATCGGCGCGCACGCCGTGACGCAATCGGAGCCGAGGAACATGGTCGCATCAACCGCGCCGGCCGCGTCAACCGTAATCGTTCCGCCGTCGGGATGGTAGATGGAGAGCGCCGCGCCCTGGCGCTCACAGTACCAACCCTGGGCACTGGCCGCGGCCTCCGCCGCCTGGAGCGCGTACTCGGCATTTAGCCGGCCCAGCGTATCAGCCGACCCCCAGGCGCCGTTGTAATTGTCATAGGCCAGCGTCCCGGAATCCTCCAGAATGCAGGGGTAATGCCAGCCGGGAAGCTGAAACCCGGTCCCCTCATAATTGCCCGAAAAAATATGGTGGACCCCATGGCCGATCCAGGTTCCACCGATGCCCTCGACCGCCGCCCGGAGCGCGTCCAGGTTCAGGTATTCCACCTTAACTTTTGTCGTATGACTCATTTTAGAAATCCTCCCCTTCCCAGTTGCCAAGACCCTTGCAAATCGCCGAGTAAATCCAAGCCCCAAGGATCAGCAGCCCCAGGAGCGCAAACGGAAGACACAGAAGAAGCGCTATTCCCATCAGAGCACCCCTTCCAGGTAGGCGACCTCGGCCGCAATGACCGCCGCCCGGGAAGACCCGACCGAAACCACCCTGCCGGAATCCCGCAGCCGGGCGACCCAGGCGCCACCCTCGAACTCGACATCGGACGCCCGCTCGACGTCCAGGCCGCGCCCCAGAGCCGCGTAGATCGGCGCGAATCTGTCATCATACACAGAGCGCGCCACCCCATCCCGAACTACAATTTTAGATGCCATCGGACACCTCCACCCGCCGCCCGGCCGCCGCCTTTGCCGCCACCGGGGAATTTGCCGGGCGGAGCGTACCCTTCGCCCAATCGCGCAGAGCCGTTATCTCCGCCTCTTTGACCTGGGAGATAGGCCTGATATCGGCCGCCGCCGCCTGGAGATCACCCGGGAGCATATCCCGCCCCATGGAGCGCCGCGCTGCCGACTTTACGAGCTGCTCAATTTCGGCGCCCGTCCAGGCTTTCGATAGCCGCGCCGCCTCGGCCGCCAGAGAATCATCCGCCCGGAAGTACCGGAGCAGATGGACAGCCGCAATCTCGACACGCTCCGCCTCGGAAGGCAGATCGACGAAAAACCGCTCATCGAAGCGCCCGGCCCGCGTCAGTTCGGCCGGCAGCTTGCTGTAGTCGTTGCACGTAGCCACCACCAGGACCGGGCTGCTATGCTCCTGAAGCCACGTCAACAGCTGGCCCACCATGCCCAACGTCGTACCGCCGTCGGACTGTGCCGAGGACGCATGCCCCCCGACACCTTTTTCTATTTCGTCAAGCCAAAGCACGCAGGGAGCGATCGCATCCGCCAGCTTGAGCGCGTTCCGCATGTTTGACTCGGACTGGCCGACGAGCGAGCCCTTGAGAGCGCCGACGTCCATGCGCACCACCGGCCACCCCAGCATGGCGCCGGCCGCCCTGGACGCCAGCGATTTCCCCGTCCCCGGCACGCCCACCAGGAGCACGCCACGGACCCTCAAGAGATCGTTTCCCTTGCATGGGAGCACTTCCCCTACAAGGTAGTTTTTCAGGCCGCCCAGGCCGCCCACGGACGCGGGATCGGCCGCCGGGGAGACTTCCAAGTAACCCGATGACCGAACGAGCCGCATTTTTTCGCGCTCGACCGTTTCCGGCCGCAGGGCCTTGTCCTGGACCAGCGAGAGCGCGAAGGCATTCTCGGCTTCCATCAGGGAGAGCCCCGCCGCCGCGTCCAGGAGCCCGACCTCATCGGCCGCCGTGACCGTGACGCCGGCCCCCTCGGCCACCACCTGAAGCGCCCGGGAAAGATGCTCCCGCGTCGGAAGATCGAATTGCAGCACCGGCACATCATGAGCCAGTTCTGCCGGAAGAGCCCACGCGGGCGCCACCAGAACCACCAGGGAGCCGACATCTTTCAAGGCGGGGAAGCAATCCTTTAGCGCCCGATAGGCGCCCGGATTCCTGACAACGTGATGGAAATCGTAAACCACCAGCACGACCCCGGGATTAGCGGCCGCGTAGGCAAAGGCCTGGGGGAACTGCGCCTGTTTGTTGACGACTTCCGCCGTCCGGCAGTCCCGGAGCCCGCCAATGGCGGAGATCGAAAAAACCGGAGCATCCTTGATCGCCAAAACGTTTCTCAAAAACCGCTCATCCTCGGCCGTTTCGACCGCGACAGCCGGAAACGCCGCACGCTTATAATGAAGAAGATTCATAGCTCACCCCCTATTTCCACCATTGCTTCCCGCAGTAGGTCGATGTCCCATCCCACAAATATTCGCCCCGGGAAATCGGTGTTCGGCATGCGATCGACGTAAACCGAAACCGCGCCATCGGCCGCCACTTTCACTCTCGACCCGCCGACATGGGCATATCGGCGCAACACCAGCCTCCCAACAAGCGCCCTTTGCTTACGCGTCATGATTCCCCCCTTCCGGAACGGCCGCCATGACCATGTAGCCGGGGTTCAACTCGGCTATTTTCCGGCACGCCACCGCAACCGGCATTTTCAGCGAGTATGCGGTCGGAATTATTTCTGTCCCGCAGACTTTCCGGACGTGACGACCGGCCGGACTTGCAGACCAATCGGCGAGCCAGCTATGCCGGCCCGGCCGTAGGATAATCACCTTCTCTTTTGACTCGAACTTGCGCAAGATCATCATGTCAAATCCTCCATTTGTTTTCTGTTTGTGCTCCAACTGTCAACCATAATAAAATCATCCGTTCCGCTTGTCAAGCACTATTTTTAGATATCGGCTACTTTTTTTCGATCCCTGGCGCATTAAGATGAAGCGCTCGCCCACCAAGCGATCTTCACCTTTCCTTCACCTTGTATCTTTTTTCGCAAAATATCCGTTTTACGCTTGACATCCGGACGCAGACGCCTTATGATGGACACATGAAAAACGAAACGCAGACGCAAACGCAGATTTTCCCGGGCCGACGGACCGACGCGACATATCGCGCCGTGCTCCAACGGTTCGACCCGGGAGCCGGCCGATACCGGACCCTGGAGAGCGCCAGGATAGAGACGCCCCCGGGCGCCGACCCGGCCGCCGTCCGAGCCGCTTGGGCTTCCAGCCTCCGCGGCGCCTTCGGAGCGGGCGCCTCCGGCCTCCGGCCAGACATCGTACCGATCGACGACAACCCGCCCCTTGGAAGTGGATTGAGTTTGTCCGACATCGACTCCGACATTTAACCGGGGCTTGCGCCCCTTGGAAGTGGATCAAACTTCACCGGAGAAGGCGAAATGGCGATAACACAGGCAGAACTCACGCTTCACCAGGAACGCCGCGGAGTAATCGGCGGCTCCGACGTCGGGGCAATCTTTAACCTCGACTGGGGCTGCAAGCGCCGATTGTTCTACGAGAAGTCGGGGAAGGCGCCGGACTTCCCCCAGGCCGACAACCCGATATTCGAGCGCGGTCACTACATGGAGGAAGTGATCGCCAGAATGTATGCAGACAAGACCGGGCGCCCGGTGAAAATCGCGCCCAGGATTGCGCACCCGTCCCGCCCATGGATGGTTGTGCACATGGACCGGATCGTTACCGCCCCCGACAAAGCCGGGGACGGATACCTGGAGATCAAGTGCGTGAATCGGCGCACGTTTCAGGACTTCAAGCGGAACGGTCTGAAAGAATCCTATATCTTGCAGGTCCAGCATGGGCTCGCAGTAACCGGCTACACCTGGGGATCGTATGCGATCCTCTGTATCGACCCCTGGGAGTTCAAGTGGTTCGACGTCGAGCGGGATAACGAAATCGTCGAGCGCTTGTACAAAGCAGAGGCGCAGTTTATGTCAGACGTCGAGCACGGCGCTGAATATGTTCGGCTGGATCCTACCGACAAGCGCTGCGCAACGTGTCCCTACCGGCATTCATGCCAGGGTGACGCGCTCCGGGACGCCATACCTGTAAGCGAGCGGGACGCGGAGCTTGTGGAAATGCCGGAATTGCTACCGATAGCCGCGGAACTGCATGAACTGGAGACCATGAAGGCAGACGCCGAGGCAATGATTTTGGAGGCCAAAGAGAAGCTCATGGCCGCCATTGAAGCCCTGGCGAAACCCGGACCCGACGGCAAGCTCATTTACCCGGTGGGGGTGCGATACCCCGGCGGCCGGGCACTGAGAATGCAGAACAAGGGCAGCCGCAAATGGGATGCGAAAGCCCTGTGGGCGCTGTACGAGAAGGGAACACCGCGGCTGCGGGAACTCCTGGGACCGTACTGCAACAACGGAAAAGAGGGCAAGCCCCCGGAGCCGTATATCCGGGCATTCTGGACAGGGGAGGCATAGAGGCATGACCGACGAAGAACTCAAGAAGCAGAGACCCAAATACTGGAAGGAAAAGAACCGTCGGAAGTGGGCGAAAGGATCCGGTCCGATCGGAATCGAAACCATGACATATCTCCTGGCAAATCCCCAGACAATGCTCTGGGACAACAACACGGGAAAGCCGGCTTCGGCCGCCTTTGTCGCCAACTACCCGGCGCGGTCTCTCTATAATTGCTTGCTGAGAGGGCGCTACTATTACGCGTGCGCAGTTCAGGCAAACAAGGAGACAGGGGCATGAATTACGACGAGCTACACGAAGACATCCGGATTCTGATGCAGGATGCGAATAAATGCACCGTCACGAACGACCGCGAGGCCGATACGGCCAGCAATGCTATCGTCGTCTGCAACACCATGAGAAACGAGCTGGAGTCCGTGTGCGCATCGCTTTCCAGGGCGGCCAAGCTCTACAAGGAGAAGCTCGACGCCTACGCCCAGAAGAAGATGGAGACGAACAGGGCGCCCGTCAGCAAGCCGACCACTGCGCCATCCCTGGACCTGGACGACTTCGATTCCGGCCCCGTCGATGAGATAGACGAACTGGCGGCCGAAATCACCAAATCGCAGAAGGGTCTCTTTTAACTAACGCATTACTTTCTGAAAGGAGCAGTACCCATGTCCGACAGCAAGAACGAAACAACCGCCCTGGCCCCGACCAAGCGAGTCTCCCTGGTGCAGACGATGGCCCTTTCCTACGGGCTCGAAGAAGGTCCGTTCATGGAAGCGATCAGGCAGACCGTCATGCCCGGCAACGCCACCACGGCGCAGACGGCCGCCTTCCTACAGGTCGCCCACTCCTACAAGCTCAACCCGTTCATCAAGGAGATTTACGCCTTCCCGACCAAGGGCGGCGGGATCATGCCCATGATCTCCATCGACGGCTGGCTGTCCATTGCCAACCGCGACCCCAGGTATGAGGGATACGAATACGAGGAAATCCTCGACGAAAAGGGGAACCTGGAGGGCGGCAAAGTCACCATCTACCGAAGCGACCGGCAACGCCCCCACGTTCACAGGGAATGGTTCCGTGAGTGCAAGCGCAACACCGACCCCTGGAACAACATGCCCCGGCGCATGATGGAGAACCGCACGGTGGCGCAGGGAATCCGCCGCGCCCTGGGAATCTCCGGCCTCATGGACATCGACGAGGTCGAGCAGATGCAGGAAATCAACATCACCGGGCAGTCTTCTGTCCTGGAGCGCTCCACGGAAACCAAGACCGCAGCTCTCAAGGAGAAGATCGGCGCAAAGCGGGGAAGGCCGACGACCGAAAAGGTGACCGAGCCCGAAAAGCCGGCCCTGGCAATGCCGGAGCCGGTCCCCGACCCCGAACCGGAAGCGGAAGCGGAGATCATCGCTCCGGCCCCCGAGCCCGAACCGGCCCCGAAGGCCGACCAGAACGACCGGCAGAAGTTCCTGAACGCCGCCAGCGACAAGGCGACCGAACTGGGGCTGAGCCAGGATGACGCCAAGCTCCGCATCCGGGAAGTCCTGTTCAACGCCGGCTACACCAAGTTTAAGGACGTCCCCAAGGCGGAGGTCCAGGGATTGATCGATACCATCAAGGGCTGGAAGTAACGAGAATGCGGCCGTGCACCCTACCGTGCGCCCAAAGCGGCCGCAGGTGTTCCTCCAAGTGTAGCCGACTCAAAGGGGGGTAAGCGACACGATGGAGGAAACGGGGTCCGGGTGGTTGGCGAGCGCCAGCCTTTGCCGCATCGGGCGGACCGGACTCTTTACTTTTTGGAGGTGGATTAAATGCACTTCATCGGAATCGACCCGGGAGCCACCGGGGCAATCACGGTCATATCTGCGAATGATTGCGTAAATATCTTCAAGATGCCGGACACGACGGAAGGCATTGCCCACCTGATAGGCAATCTGAACCCCGAGGTTTCGCGGGTGCTCTGCGAACTGCAACAGGCCCGGCCGGCGTATGCCCGAAAGATGAACCATGAGACCCACCAGGAGGAATTTACGGTCCTCCGCGGGGTGAACGCCACATGGACGTTTGCGCAGCACTACGGCGAGCTACGCATGGCTTTGGTTATGCGAGGGTTTAAGCCCGAGTACATCCGCCCCGTGGACTGGATGAGAGCCTTGGGAATCCCGAAGCGGGAAAAAGGCATGTCGCAGACGGCATGGAAGGGAAGGCTTCATGACAAGGCCAAGGAGCTTTTCCCTGCCCTGAAAATAATAAAGGCGTCGGCCGATTCGGTTTTGATTGCCGAAACCTGCCGACGCCTTTACGCCCAAGAACAGCGGCGCCCGAAGTTTAACTTCGACGATATCTAAAAAGGAAACGTCAAGGCCACCGCGGGATTCACTTTCCACTTCATAGTTCGTGAAACCGGATCCTCGGCCAGCTTCCAGGTGCCGAAGAACGCAATTCCCACAGCGTCTTTATAGATAAACCGATGGACGCCTCCGCCAGCCTGGAACTTAAAGGACGAAAGCTCTCCGGTCTGCTGCAGCCCCATGTCTCCCAACCCGAAAATATCGAAGCTCTTGACCGTGGCGACCCGGTACATCAACCCGGTCGCGTAGTCTGCCTGGAAGTCTTTGCCGGCAAAGACGACGTTTCCCAGCCCTTTCGGTGCGGTACCGGCTGTCATGGTCGTGATGTTGTAGATGTCGCTATCCTCGCCCAACTGGACCACGAAGCCGGCGACTCCCTTGGCCTGGGCGCCGTCGTAATACCCGGCCCCGGTGAAGGCCAGGCGGTTGAGGCTGGAGGGATTGTCCTGCGGATAGGCTACGGCAGACATGACCAGCAGAACGACAATGGTGCAGAGCACAAACCCGAAATTTCCCTTGAATGTCTTCACTGTTTGACCTCCTGAGTGTTTGCAGGGACGTAGCGCAGGAGCTTGTCCAGCGCCATCAGCCCGCCAGTAACGAAAGAGACAACGAGCATCACCAGCCAGCTTTGGAGAGAGGCCCAATCGAAGGCCGCCGGCTGCAAAACAAGCACGGCTGCCACTTGGGCAATCCCGCCACCAACAAAAGCCCGACCGAAACGCTTCGCTACTGCTATCCAAAAGTTCTTGTCCATGATTCCCCCATTATATCAGTTGCTATTTGAGTGTCCGCCAAAGATTTTTGCGCACCTGAATGTGGAAATGCTCGTTGGCCTCCCCTTCGCTTTCCAGGATCACGGTGTAAATCCCCCCGAGCATACCCTGGAGCGTTGCCAGAACGGAATGCTTGGCGGCTGAATCCGGCAAATGCTTGGACCGGAGATCGACGGCAAACCCCTGAGTGTGGGGGTCGTCAGCCCCATGCGCTTCCGTGCCGCAGGTGATGATGCAATCCACCCCGAACCCCTGGAACGCTTGATTCATGGCTTGGAAGTGGTTGTAGATATACGGACGGAGGATTGCAAATCGCACCGACTCTTTGCAGCGAATCATAGAAGTTTCCCCAGTATATTCCTCACCCAACTGAACGCGGTCACAATCCCCCCGCCGATGAGGGCGGCAATCATGTTTATCCTCTTCTCGTTGTGTTCGATTTTCTCGAAGCGAAGATTGCAAACGCCCAGGTGTGCGTAGTAAAGCCGCTTCAACTCGGCGCTATTGTTTTCGATTGCGGTCAGGAGATCATACGTCATTCCCACCCGGTCTGCTTCTGTCGCGTGTACATAAGTCTCTCTGGTAATGGTGCAGGACATTCACGGTCCTCCTGTGGTGGTTTGGCTCATTTCAGAACAATGACCCCTGCCTGCCTTGCGGGGCGCGGAGTGTGAAATCAGGTTTAGCCGGAGGCTTGGCAATGGGCGGGACCGCCCCGGGAACCGGAGCGGTTGCTTGTGGTGCTGGGCGTTGCATAAGGGCTCGAATGGCCTTTTTGGAAAAGAGCTTGCCGATAGCATTCGCTTCGATCTCGGATGGCCGGAGTCGATATGGAATCCTCTGTTCGTCCATCATTCCCCGCAAGAACTTCACGGTGTCGGGGCGCATGGTCGCCACTTCATTTGGCGAATAACCCCTCTGCCGCGGCGTATTGCGCATCCCGCGGGCATATTGGCGGGCATGGCCGAATAGTTCATGGGCGATCGTATTGAGAACGTCGGGCAATGGTCTGTATTTCCCGTCAGGCCCAATGAGAGCTATTTGCGCCGCGTCCTTTGAGCCGTCGTAAACACCGGCCGGGAAGGACATCGGGGGTGCGCTGGTAGACGAAACCTTGTCAACAAACTTTGACTTTTTCCCGAGCTTGCTCAGGCGGGGATATCGCTTGATGGCCCATTCGAGGGCCGCTTGGAGCTCGGGGATTTCTTTTACCCGGGGCGACTTTGCCAGCATGCCGATGTTCGCCGGGACCATGCCGGGAGCGGATACAGCGTTTGGGTTCAGAAAGGTCTGCGCAACATCCAGCGCCTTACCATAGTTCTCCTGGGTGCGTGGCTCGACGTCCCGCCAGAGCCGGTTGAGGGCGGCCCAGAATGGGCCTTGGCTCCTGGCACTCGAAATGCTCTCCGCGCGACCAAGGGAGGGGATGGGTGGCTTTTTGTCTGGCATTAGCGTCGTCTCCTATACCCAAACGTCCCAGTAGATAGTCTGTGCTGTTCCGGCAGTTCCATCATGCTTTTTTATTGCTACGGTGAACGTGGTCGAACTCTTTGCGGTCACGCTCACGATCTCGCCGGCCACAGATCCCATGGCAATAACCACCGTTGGGGCGACCCCCAGGCCATGGGTGATTGTCCCACCGTCCGCCACGGAAGCGGTTGCGCCCTGAGCGGTGAGGCCCAGTGAAGGAACGTAGCCTCCAGCAGTCTCGTACAGCGTCCCGATGTTGGAGTACTTATTCTGCCTAATGACCAGTCCATCCACGATGCTGGCCGCGTTCCACATCGTCCAGAAGGCCCGGTCTTGCGCGATTCCGGTTGTCTTCGAGAACGAGTTACCTTCAATCAGCATATTCCAGACGTTGGACTCCGTGTCCCCCGCGTCCGGCGGAGCCGTGAAGGTCATCCCGAAAGAAAGCTGCATTGCGTAGTGTGCATACGCGGAGGTGTTCATTCCGAAGTCGTGAATTGAGTTGCCAATGAACTGGACGTTTTTCGTCCCCCAGGGGGTTCCGCGGAAGATGACCCCTATGGACGCCATGTTGCGGATAGTGTTGTTGGAGACCATCAATCCATCGACGGTGGCAAAGAGCATCCCGATCCCGTTCTGGTTCGCGGATGGGGTGTCCGTCTGAACGATTGTGTTGTTGGAAATGTTGCAATCGATCAGGCTTCCGCGATGGAAGGCATAGGTGTTTGTCGCATCATAGAACGAGCAGATTCCCACGCAAGCCCTGTCCGCGGTGTAAGCCGTGAACTGGTCCCGGTTAAGGTGGATCGTGTTGCCGATGATGTTGCAACGTCGAATCATCCGCCCGGAAAACGCGATCCCGGCGCGGCAGTCCTGCATCACGTTGTCACTGATATTGAGATCGGATATGTCCCGTGTGCCAAAACCTCCGATGTAGATGCCGGGATAGCTGTTCTTGATGATGTTGCCCTGCCCCACCATCCGGGAACCGTGGAACTCAATCCCGCCGGCCGGGGCGAAGGGGACAGCGTTGTGAGTGATGATGTTGTTCTTTACAACCGTCTCATCGGATTCACAATAGATGGCACTCCAATCACCCTGGTTTGTATTCCCCGGGATGCTGGTGCCGCCGTTGGTGAAGATGTTGGACTCGATCTGTATCTGGTAAGAATACTGATCGGTGCTGATGCCATTGTGTCCTGGGCAATTATAAAAGTGATTGTCTTTGATCTTAATCCTGCTGGAACTCTTCACCTTGAGCGCCTGGCAATTTCGGATGCCCACCGCGCCAACGAGGTTGTTCGCCCCATTCATATCAAACAAAATGCCGGAAATCTCAAGGTCCGTCACCGACAAAACCAGCAGAAGCCCCGCTCCATAGATCTGGCCGCCCTCATCAATCATGCCGGCGCCAAACTTGATGGTGGCCCGCGGCCCACCAGACAGCTTCTGATTGCTATTGGTGAACTTCAGAACCCAGGCGTTCCCATCATAGTTAAACGCCACGCTATCCATCAGGTAGGTGCCGCCGATGAGGTAAACATCCCTCCCGGTAGCCATGGCCTTGCGGAGCGCCGGCGCATCGTCCTGAACGCCGTTGCCCAGCGCCCCCCACCATTGCGGATAGACCTCGGGGATGGACGCATTTCCGGTGAACGAAACCGCTCCGCCTCCAGCGAACAACTGCACCGGGCGAGCCTCAAGCGCCCCTGTCAGGGTAAGGGTTGCCCCGGTGGTGACGGAGAACTTCCCGCCGCTCATTATCAGGCTGGCGGTGCAGGAGCAGCTTGAGTCAATCAAGTACGTCCCGGGCGGGATCAGGACCGGGCTCCCAATGGCGGCCGCCGCGGTAAGGGCAGCAACGGCGCTTACGGATCCATCGGATATGTCCACGGTCGGAGACATCGCCCGAATGTCAACGTAGGGCGTCCCGGAAACGAGCAGGTTCGTCGGTCGAATTTGATTGGTGTCGCCCATTTTTAATGCCTCTGGTTATACGTCGGTTCTCACAAAACTGCGCCGTGCCTTGTTTTTCGGCCGGGGCTTTGCCTTCGGATCATCGAAGCTCCGCGGTCCCCGCTTGAGCGCCTTGCCCAGCACTCCGCGCACGGTTCCCGGGAAGCGCTTGCCGACTTCACTCCCGGCCCCCGCCGGGTTGAAATATGCGGACAAGGCGGCCCCGCCGGCCTTTTTCATCCCGCTCCCGAACCGTGCCAGCAAACTTTTCTTGGTATCGTTTGGCATCGCGTCACTCCCCGAACTTTGCCTTCGCTTCTTTTGCCCTACGGGCCGCCTCCCAGGGCTTTTCCCCGGGCTGGGCGTTCTGCCACCATTGGGAATTGTCGGGCATCTACTGAACCTCCAGCCAGCTTCCGGGGTCTTCGATCGGGCCGCCGCGGTAGATCATCCCACCGACCACGGTTCCTATCTCGGGAACACCCACTTCCTCGTCGGGGATGGCGTCAACCTGGGTTGCCCGGATATTCACGGACCCGTCCTCCCCGGGGGCTTGCTCCACCCCTTCCCATGGCTCCCTATTGGCAAACGCTCCTACATTCCCGAAGGTGAAGTTGCGAGGCGTTTTGAAGTTGAGGGTGCGGGCGAGGCGGTCTTTTGCTACGGCAGAAGCGCTATTCCAGAACGGGCTCCGCGTCATGTGCCGGTAAAGTCGCATGGGCATCCCCTGAATCATGCCGGTCGGGGAGGTCTGGTCGGCCCCAAACCCTCCGATTCCGGTCTGAGAGAGCGGGACTTCCTTCCCAAGAACCCGGGTGCGATAGGCCCGATCCAGGTGGTCAGCAATCGTCTGGCGGATATTGAACTGTCTATTGCCCTCCGCCCACTCTGCGGGCATTTCGCTTTCCAGAAGATCCCGCAGTTTGTTTGAGAACTCCGCCCTTGAGGCCACCTTGGGAGTAAATTCGGGCGTCTGACCAAACACCTGTTTCCCGGAGAACACCCCGTGCTGCTTGGCGAAGTTCTGAAGCTCCTGCTTGAAATCCTCCACCGTATCGAACAGCACCCGGGTCTGGGGCAGCAGGGGGGGGAGAATCCCTTGACGCTGGAGGGATTGCGGGCTCATGTCATAGAGAGCTTGCGGATACCCGGGGGGCAGGAGCGATTTCTGCAATTCGGTCGCCAGGGCGTCAAGCTCGGCCAGGGTTGCCCGGTCCTCTGGGGTGCCGGCGAACTTCGTACCTCCGGCCCCGGCAACGGTCCTGAACCTGTTGCGTGCGGCGTCCAGGGCCGTCAGAATCTTGTCCCCCTGAATCGTCAGGTCGGCCGGCATGGACTGCCGAGCCGTGTCCCGAGCCGACAATGCGGCCTGCGCCTCATTGCGGAACCGGGAAATCGCGTCAGGCAAGCTCATGATGATTCGGCCGGAGCGCACCAGGGGATTGACGAACTTCTCCATGTAGTATTTCGTGCTGGTATTCGCCCCGGGGCCGCCAATAGCGCGGGACATGCTCTCCCCGGCGCTTCTTTCCAGCCAGCGCTTGATGGGAGAGAATGCGGCCCTGAACGGGCGTGCGGCGGCGCCCAGAAGGGGCTGGACTCCCATATCGACGACGGCGGCCGTATTCCCCGCGGTGATGGGGTCGTCTTCGTTCAAGGCCGCCACGCCGGCTGCGGAGGCTCCGCCGATGGCTCCGCGCCCCAACCATCGAATGGGCGAGCGCAGGGCTCGGGCCGATGCCGGGATAGCCCTCGTCATGGCATTGAGCGCCACTCGCTCTTTCTGTCCCGGGAGGACGTATGCGAGCCCTGCTGCCGTGGAGGCTCCGAACTCCTGGGCGCGACCCTCTGGCTCCGTAAAGTCCAGCCAGAAGTCTTTGGTAGGGGTTGTGAACTTGTCCCCCGTGGCGGCTTCCTGCAAGAGACCTGTCGCCTCGTCAATCCATCGGGCCGGTGCCGTGACCATCCGGCCGGTCTGCTTGAGCGCTCCCACCCCGAAATCCGTTGCCGCCTGGGCGCCTTCGGCAACCTTGTCCATCGTCCTCTGCCACATGTCCAGCGCGGCTTGCGGCCAGGACCGTTCCCCGCTTCCGTCGCTGGGAAGCTCGACGGTTTGAAGCCCGGAGATCGGCTGCACGTTGGTCAAGTCGAACGATTGCGACGGGGCCGACCCGACGCCGGCCGCTTCCTCGATGGGGGTGAGGTCGAATTGCTGGTTTTTCTTCGGCATGTCCCGGTCCCCCTATCTGGCCCTTCTCAGTACGCGATTGCCGATAACGATGTCCTCCCCGGGATTCGCTGCAAGGTAGTCGCCGAGTTGGAGAACTGGGAGATTCGCAACGGCCTGACCACCATTGGTTGTAACCCTGATGGTCGCTTTCGGGTTCATGGCGATTTCCATGAACTGCCATTTCAACTCCGCAGATTCCCGGGTGTCCCTGTACGGATCGGGGAGATATGCCCGGGCTGCGGCGATGCGGTCCGGATCGGAAGGGCGTCCGCCGTTGATGATCTTGGCGATATTGACAGCCAAGCCCTCCCGGACGTCGGTATACGTCCTGAAGTCGGGATCGTTGCCGAACACGGCCTCGGTGCCGCGCTTAATGGCGTCTGCCCTCTGCTTGGGTCCAACGCGCGAAATAACCCGGTCGGACAGAGCCCGCATAAGTTGAATCTGCGGGACGATCGCTTCCCTGGCGGCATCCACGTTCTTGGCGGCCTCGCCCTTGGGCACAGCATATTGTGCGCCAGGAGTCTTCCAGATCGGCATTAATACTTCATTCCCGTTCTCATCTACCGTCTTGACAACTTGGATCCCGGATGCTGACCTTGTTTGTGCCAGTTGTCGCTGCATGGTCATTTCCGCCTGATGCCGCTCGGCGGCCGTGGTTTCCTCGAACTTCTTTCCGGTAGACGCTTCCACCATGGCAACGTACTTCTCCCGGGCTACCGAATCGCCGCCCACCCGGCTATTCCAGTGCTTCTCGGCCTCGGCATAATCTAGGTCACTCGGGACGTAGTTCGGGTTTTCGTTATGCAGCACGTCCCGATTGTAGAGCGCGAACTTCATCGCCCGATCGGCTTGCCACTTGTTGATGCCGCCTGCTTCTTCTCCTGAAATCATCGGCAGAACCTTGAGCACGTTCTGGTCGGTCCCGGGGAGGCCGATGGAGGTATTCCCCATTTCGTCTCGGTAGATCACCTGACCGGTCTCGTCCTGCATGGCCGGCATCCCCTGGGGCGCCCACGGTGTCACCACTCGGACGTTCTTCCGTTCCATCTTCGGCATCCCGTAAACCTGCCGGGCGAAATTCGCCATCATGTCATCGGTGGCATTCGGGAAGACGTTGCGGAGAAACTTTAGCTGGGAAACCTTCCGCTGAATCTCCCGGTTCTCTTTTATTTCCTGTTCAACGATGGGGCCGTAGAACTCCTGCCGCTGCTTCCAGGTTGTATCCTCCAGCTCTTGCTGGCTTTTCCAGTCTTGCGCGGCGGCCGCTTCTTTCTGGCGCTCCACTGTCTCATGCGCCGGGCCGTAGAACGGGATCATGCCTACCAGTTGACGCTTGAGGACTTCCCCGACCGTCATGGGTTCGAGGCTCTCGGGCCGGGGAACCTGCCGCGGGCCGGCATTCATGTCGTCGAGGTAGCCGCCAACCATTTCCGCGGCGCCGGGATCCTGGTATTGCGCTTCCAGGTCCAGGGCCGGCGCATTCGCCCTGAGAGCCCCGCCAACGGTCGGTTGAGGGGCAAGGGCGGTCTCTGCTTGCTGGCCGGCGCCAAGGGCTTGCGCGAAGTCTATGGCCGGAGCCTCAAACCTTTTCTGATTCGCCATTGTATCCCCGCCCGATTATTGTTTCTGCCCGTATCCGCTCATGCCGCCCGTGATCCCCGAGGCCAGCCCCGAGGCCAGCCCGCGCCTGAACGTCCCCCAGAAGGAGTTGGCGTCATCCGCCTGTTTGGCCCGGGTGTAGTCGGCCGACATGTTATGCAGGGATTCGTACATCCCCTGTGCCCCCTGAAGAGCTCGCCAGAACTCGTTTCGGGATTCCAGATCAATATCCCTCCTGGCCCCCCAAAGCTGTCTCAAATAGTCCTGGTTGTACTTGTTCCTGTTGCGCTGTTTAAATCCCGTGTTAGACATCCCGAGGGCGGCCGTTTCTTTGTCCAGATCAACGTCGTACTGCTTTTTGGCTCCGGTAAGGGCGCCAAAAGCATTGCCGAACATTTGCCCCTTCACGGTCGGGGAAAACCCCTGGTCCTGAATCATTTGCTCGTACTGTGGCGCCAGGAGACCCTTCATGTACTCTCGATTCTTGGCCATATAATCTACGCCGCTACCCATTGCCGCCCCTCCTATATCTGCGCCAGCTTACCGTTGACGTACTCGACGAAGGCATTGAACTTGTCGGTAAGTGCCTGAATCTGGTCAACAAGATTGGCAAGCTCCGCGTCCCGTTGCTCGGGGATGTCTACCCGCGGCCGCCTGAAATCTGCCCTCAAATCCTTGTCGTTCGTCGTATCCATGATTACTTCCCGATTGTCGGCCGTACCCTGAAGCCGAAGATTATCTTGTGAACCTTAAAGTGTTCCCCCGCAATGTTATTCGAGATCCGCAGTTTAATCGACTCAAAAACGTCGGAATCTCCGGCGAACCCGGAAATAACCTTCGGGTCACAGGATACACCCGGATAGGCCACCGCGGCGTGGGTCGTGGAGAACGTCCCCTTCACTGTGCTTGAGAAATCGGTGTACACCGTCGTCTGAAGCGTGATCGTGCTGTTCCCGGACGCTGGCTCGCCCCCGGCCCAAATCTGCGCCCATGCGGCCTCTGTGAGTGCACGCGGCCATTGTGTGCCGGCCATGCGGGGGAGATTTAACCAGGGGGTCTCGAAGTAGGCCGGTATGGCAGTCGTGGCCCCCGTCACGTTGTTGGTGTCGTTGTTCTCGACGGCGCTCATCCCGTTTGCCGTGAACAGCCAGACGTTCCCCACGTCGTCTCCGCCGTAAAGATAGCGGCCCTTGCTCGAATCCTGGAGTTGTGCCAGATACCGGCACCCAGAAACGGAATACTTGGTCCACGCCCCACCGTCTCCGTAGTCCCAAACCAGGAGGGCGTCATTCGCTCCATCGCCGCTGGCCGCGCGAACCCCGAACATGATCTTTTTTGAAAAACGGAAATTGGCGCAGAATGCCCTGGAAGGCTCGGCATTGAGCGCCGCCTTGGAGAGCGCGAGATAGGTCGGGCGGATCCGCTCGGTCAATTCCTCAAAGACGTTCCCCCCATAACCTCCATAAATGCCGTCATCCGTCATGATGAAATACCGGCGCCGTGCGGTTGCCATCCCCCCCTGACCCACAACCCCGTAATCGGTGTCCATGGCTTTTATCAGGAAGTTTTCGTCGTTCGTCCCAAGCCCGGAATGAATCGACCCGGACTTCCCGACAATGAGGGTGTCCATGTAGGGCAGCAGACCCTTGACCGGTTGGCCGTCCCGGCTGGCGGCACGGGCGAACGAATTGATGTCCCATTGCCGATAAAACCCCGGGTAGGACAAGCGCACAAGGTCAGGGAGTGCGGAGTCTCCGGCAATCACCAGACAGGATGCGTAAATAGCCAAATACTTACCTATTGGAGGGGCGTCGTATTGGCCTTCCGCGACTGGGGTTGTGGCCTTGAGACTGGACTCATTTTTCACTGAAAACGATTTCGTCCCTGTGACATAGGTCGTATTCGAGAGCGTCCCGACGAAGTAATAGTCCGCCTCGTCTTTTCTGCGGAGATACACGTTCATTTGAATGACGCTCGACATAGTGGATGGCATGCAATATCCCGCATCTATGGCGACCCCCACCGATGTCGATATGGTGGCAAGGTAATATTCCCTCCCATCATTCAGGTTCGATTCGTTTCCCCACTGGTCAACATAGCTGTAGCGCACCTGCCAGCCCTGGGTGCCGTCCAGATCCCCGAATACGGTGAATGAAACCGGGTTGCCGGACAAGGAGACCCACCCGGCGGGCGCCAGCAGGTTCAGCGCATCCATGAAGAAGGATGAAAGGGTTCCGCTGTATCCAATTATCTTCGGTTCGTCCGCGCACTCGTTCGTGATGATGCAAGCGCCATTGTCCGAAGACACCGCATAGTGGAGGCAGTCGGTCACGGAAAATGTGGCATGGACCGCCGAAAAGCTCTCCGTGTAGACCGCGCACGTCGTTCCCCGGGCAACAATGATGCGATGACTGTCCGACAGCGTGGAGAAGCCCTGCGCCGACTGAAAATCATACAGCAGATTTACCGGGCTGGATCCGTCACCCTGAAGCACGCTCTTAAACCCGCGGCGCTTGGAGATCACCCCGCCTTGCTCAAAGTCCACGTTCAGGCAGTCCTCGACCGACTTCGGGTTCTTGTCCGCAATCCCTACGCGGGTGTCAAGCCCCTGCCATCCTGAAAGCTCTACGGTATGGAAATCTGACCCTGCCATTCTATTCCCTTATGAGGGCTGCCCTTCGCCCAAATACAGCACGTTAATCATGGCTGCGGTCGTGGTCGAATTGCTTACCATGCGCATACGATTCATGTTGTCCCATCCCTCGACATAATAATTCGAGGTTGTCCCCATGAGGACCCCGCCGCAGACTCCGTTGGTGACGCTCAGGGTGCCATCGAAGCGGGCGCGAATCTGCGCGGTCTCGACTTGGACGAGGGCTTTCTGCGCATTGGCCGGTATGCTCGGCAGAGACGTGATTGTGTTTCCGATGGTGGTCCCGTAAACCTCGGCCAGCGGCTTCAAAACAAGGTAAGGATTCATGTTCGCTCCTATGTGCTCAATTATTTGATTGTCAGCCATTGTCCCACCGAAGTCCGGAGGTTCGGCGCTGGATCCGGCTTCCGGCCAATAGTTTGCGTTCCAGTACCCCGAGCTAAAATATCCGGTGGCAAACATTTCACCCCTACGCGGACGGGGCCAGCGTCATGGCCGTCCGGTTGTTATTTTCATCAATGGTCGCGGATACCCTGGTAGCGGCTCCGTTTGCCGTCTTGAGGGTAGCTCCGTTATCCGCAGTCTGCCCTGCCAGGACCGCTAAAATGATAGAGAGCGCTTGCTGGAGAGTGTAGTTGCCCTGAGCCTCAACCACCGTTGCCTTGACGGCGTTAGCTATTTCAGTGCCGGCGTCGGCAGCCAGCGCTGCAGCGCTAACTGCGTTTTCCGCCAGCGTCATGGCATCACCAGTGGCCGCAGGTGAGGCCGGCAGGTTGTCGGTCTTCGCCTTGATGGCGGCTACCTCGGTGTCGATG
>LSQX01373695.1_pt1 | contig 41113 bp, 39 predicted proteins | sample 654561 | NCBI WGS metagenome assembly LSQX01 (sample SAMN04489861, study PRJNA283612) | anaerobic digester metagenome | isolation source: 4 biogas reactors fed with cattle manure at either 37C or 55C with and... | place: Denmark: Kongens Lyngby | collected 2014 | reverse complement strand
CGGACATCACCAACTACGCCGAGGCACTGCGTGAGGTGTCCGCCGCCCGCAAGGAGGTCCCCGGCCGCCGGGGCTACCCGGGCTATCTGTACACCGACCTGGCCAGCATGTACGAGCGGGCCGGCCGCATCGAGGGCCGGGAGGGCTCCATCACCCAGATTCCCATCCTCACCATGCCTGAGGACGACAAGACCCACCCCATCCCGGACCTCACCGGCTACATCACGGAAGGGCAGATCATCCTAAGCCGCGACCTGCACCGCCGGGGCATCGCGCCGCCCATTGACGCCCTGCCCTCCCTGTCCCGCTTGAAAGACAAGGGCATCGGCGTTGGTAAGACCAGGAAAGACCACGCCTCCACCATGAACCAGCTGTTTGCCGCCTATTCCCGCGGCAAGGACGCCAAGGAACTGGCGGTCATCCTGGGTGAGGCCTCGCTGACGGACATGGACAAGAAGTACGCCGCTTTCTCGGACGCCTTTGAAAAGCAGTACGTGTCCCAGGGCTATCAGACCGACCGCAGCATCACGGAGACCCTTGATTTGGGCTGGAACCTGCTCAAAATCCTACCCCGCTCAGAATTGAAGCGCATTCGCGATGACATGCTGGATGAGTTCATGCCCAGGGGTGCTGAGGAGGAAGAAAACTAATGGCAGTTCTTCGCGTGAACCCCACCCGGATGGAGTTGACGCAGATGAAACGCAGGCTGGTCACAGCCAAACGCGGACACAAACTGCTCAAGGACAAACGGGACGAACTGGTTCGCCGTTTTATCCTCATTGTCAAAGAAAACGCCAAGCTGCGCAAACAGGTGGAGCTTGAACTGGGCGACGCGCTCAAGGACTTTGCCTTGGCGCGCGCCGTGATGGAGCCGGGTGCCATGTACCAGGCTTTGCTGTATCCGGCGCGCACCGCGTCCATGACCTTTGGCAAGCGCAGCATCCTGTCCGTTCCCGTGCCGGTGTACCAGATGGATGAAAGCAGCCTGAGCAAGTCTGTGCTGCCTTATGGCATGGTGGAAACCTCATCGCAGCTGGACGGCGCGATAGAGACCATGGCCAAGGTGCTGCCGCTGCTGATCAAGCTTGCGGAGACAGAAAAAACCAGCACCCTGCTGGCTGATGAAATCCAAAAGACCCGCCGTCGCGTGAACGCCTTGGAATATGTCATGATCCCGCAGTTTGAAGAGACCATCCGCTACATCACCATGAAGCTGGACGAGAATGAGCGTAGCGCCTTGACACGTTTGATGAAGGTCAAGGACATGATCGCGGAGCGGGCAACCTGAGGCTCTACCAATTATGACATCTTGGCAGATTTTCTGACGAAAGCCTGAATCTGCTTCAAGATTTGCTTGACAAGCGAAATTGATACGGATATAATGCAATTCGCGCTGTCAGCGATGGGGAATGGTGTAACGGCAGCACCTGCGACTCTGACTCGTATAGTCTAGGTTCAAATCCTAGTTCCCCAGCCAGCCTGCCCCCGTGGTCTAGTGGCCTAGGACACCGCCCTCTCAAGGCGGCAACACGGGTTCGAATCCCGTCGGGGGTGCCACAAGAGAAACGCTGAAAACCAGCGTTTTTTTGTTGCGTTGTATGATAAAAAACGGAGCCTGTACCGCTTGTTTGCAGATGCAGGCTCCGTTGCTGTCAGAGTGGATTAGAACGCTTCCGTCTGAACCAGTGCTTTGTCCGCCACTTCTTTTTGTAAGGCAGAAATCAGGGCTTCATGGGAGACGCCGTTGTGGGCGTTGCCTTTGCGGTCACGCACGGAAACGGTCTGCTCCTGGGCTTCCCGGTCGCCAATCACCAGCATGTAGGGCACCTTCATCATCTGCGCCTCGCGCACCTTGAAGCCGATTTTTTCATTGCGCAGGTCCAGTTCAACGCGCAATCCGGCTTCTTCCATCTGCTCTTTCAGGGCTTTGGCCGCCTCGTCCGCGCGGTCGGTGATGGTCAGGATGCGCGCCTGGACGGGGGAGAGCCACAGGGGGAAGGCGCCGGCGAAATGTTCGGTCAGGATGCCGATGAAGCGCTCCATGGAGCCAAGCACCGTGCGGTGAATCATCACCGGGCGGTGTTTTTGGCCGTCCGCGCCGGTATACTCCATGTCAAAACGCTCCGGCAGGTTCATGTCCAGCTGCAGGGTGCCGCACTGCCAGCTCCTGCCCAGGCTGTCTTGCAAGTGGAAATCAATCTTGGGGCCGTAGAAAGCTCCGTCACCCTCGTTGATGGTGTAGGGCACCCGCATCTCATCCAGCGCGTCATTGAGCGCCTGGGTGGACAGCTCCCACATCTCGTCAGAGCCGATGCTGTTCTCAGGCCGGGTGGACAGCTCCACCTTGTAGGAGAAACCAAAGGTCTTGTACACCTTGTCCTCCAACTGGTACACGCCGATGATTTCCTGCTTGATCTGTTCCGGCGTCATGTACAGGTGGGCGTCATCCTGGGTGAAGGCACGCACGCGCATCAGCCCATGCAAGGCGCCTGATTTCTCATGGCGGTGCACCAGGCCAAGCTCACCCACGCGCAGCGGGAAGTCGCGGTAGGACCACAACCTGCGCTTGTAAGCCAGAATGCCGCCGGGGCAGTTCATGGGCTTGATGGCGAAGTCCTGCTCGTCAATCTTGAGGGTGTACATGTTTTCCCTGTAGTTTTCCCAGTGGCCACTTTGCTCCCACAGGCTGCGGTTCAATATGTGCGGAGTTTTAACCTCTTCATAGCCGGCCTTGCGGTGGATCTGGCGCCAGTAGTCCTCCAGGATGTTGCGCAGCACCATGCCCTTGGCATAAAAGAAGGGGAAGCCGGGGCCTTCGTCCATCAGGTCAAACAGGTCCAATTCGCGCCCCAGCTTGCGGTGGTCACGCTTCTTGGCTTCTTCGATGCGGGCCAGATAGGCTTCCATCTCATCCTTGTCCATGAAGGCGGTGCCATAGATGCGTTGCAACATCTTGTTTTTCTCGCTGCCGCGCCAGTAAGCGCCTGCCAGGCTGGTCAGTTTGAAGGCCTTGATCTTGCCGGTGCTGGGCAGGTGGGGGCCGGCACAGAGGTCCACAAAGTCTCCCTGGCGGTAGAAGGACAATTCCTCATCCTCCGGCAGGTCATTGATCAGTTCGATCTTATAGGGCTCATTGCGCGCTTCCATCAGGGCGATGGCTTCGCTCCGCGGCAGCACAAAGCGCTCCTCACGGTCGTTCTTTTTGATGATGCGCGCCATTTCCTTTTCGATTTTGGCCAGGTCCTCCGGCTGGAAAGGCTCTTCCACATCAAAATCGTAGTAGAAGCCGTTTTCAATGGACGGGCCGATGGCCAGCTTGGCCTTGGGGAAAAGGTTCTTGACGGCGCTGGCCATCACGTGGCTGGCCGTGTGGCGCAACAGGTGGCGCGCGTCCTCATCCTCAAAGCCAACCGCGACCAACTCGCCGCCCTGGTGCAGGGGAGCCATTAACTCCACCAATTCTCCGTTCAGCCTGGCCGCGATGGCGGTTTTGCGCGCGTCCGGATCCAGGTCCTTGAAGACATCCAGGGCATTGACGCCGTTTTCATAAGCTTTTTGTTGACCTTTAACAAGCAGTTCCATAACAATCCTCCTGTTGTGATAAAAGAAAAATCATCCTCCCACAAGGGACGGATGATGAATTCCGCGGTTCCACCCAGCTTGCCGGTTGCCCGGCCACTTTGTGACGCTGTATCGCTCGCCCTGCGTTCCTGTCTGGCAGTGGTTCTGTCCTGTTTGCAGCCCGGATCCGCTTGCAGCCTTGGCGGTTCCTCTCTGATGGCGTCCACAGGCAGCGTGTCTGCCCTCATCCACGAATGTGATGAGTATATACCCTGGATATTTTGAAGTCAATCAGCTTGCGGTAAAATTGTATACAAAGGTCGGTTTTGTGCCGTATTGCTTGCCTTTTCAGCCATGTCAATTCATGGTATACTGATAGAACATGGACAAGGAGGGCGTCTGATGCGGAGCATGACCGGGTATGGCAGGGGGCAATCAACCAAGAACGGTTTAAGCATGACAGCGGAGGTTAAAACGGTCAACCACCGTTACCTTGACATTGCTGTGCGTTTGCCCAAGTCGATGCAGGCGCTTGAGGTGCCCCTGCGGAAAACCTTGGCGGAACGCTTTGCCCGCGGCCGCGTTGAGTTGTCCATCACCCAGGACCTGTCCGGCTCCCAGGCCACCCTGGTCAGCGCCAACCTGCCCCTGGCACAGGAGTATGCCCAGGCCGCCACCCAGATCGCGGAAGCGGCGCGGGTTCCGGGCAGTTTCAAGTTGAGCACGCTGCTGATGCTGCCGGAAGTGCTGACCCTGGTGCCATTGGAGCTGGAAGCAGACATCCTGCTGGAAACAGCGAACGAAGCCCTGGACCATGCCTGTGCCGCCGCGCTGAACGACAGAAGCCGTGAAGGCGAGCAGATGAAGTCCTTCTTCCTTGAGCACCTGGCGGTGCTGGAACAGGCCTTGAACGATCTTCGCGAACACGCCGCCCAGCAGCCCGCCCTGGCGAGGGAGAAGCTGGAGAAGCGCCTGAGCACCATGCCGGACATCCAGGTAGACCCCCAGCGCCTGGCGCAGGAAATTGCTTTATTCGCGGACCGCTGCGACATCACCGAGGAAATGAACCGCCTGTCCGCCCACTGTGAGCAGCTGCGGGAATTGATGCAAAAGGATACGCCCACCGGGCGGGACATGGATTTCCTGGCCCAGGAGATGAACCGGGAAGCCAACACCATCTGCAGCAAATCCGCCTCTCTGGCGGTCACCAGGCTGGGGCTTATCCTCAAGGGTGAAACGGACAAGATTCGGGAGCAGATTCAGAATGTTGAATGAAGGGAAAAAAGGAAGCGGTATGCCGGAAATGCTCAGCGCGCAATCAAAGGATAAAGCATTGAAGTCCACCCGCAAGGGCATGCTGATCATCGTATCAGGCCCCTCGGGGACAGGCAAAGGCACCCTGTGTGAGCGCCTGGTCTCTTCTGATGACAACATCATCTTTTCCGTCAGCGCCACCACCCGCCAGCGCCGCGAATGTGAGAAAAACGGCGTGCATTACCACTTCATCAGCGAAACCCAGTTTGATGAGCTGCTCAAGACCAACAACCTGCTTGAGCACGCCACGGTGCATGATCACCGTTATGGCACACCGCGCCGCCCCATCGAGGACGCCTTGAACAAAGGCCTGGACGTGCTGCTGGATGTAGATTCCCAGGGCGCGATGAGCGTGATGAAGCAGATGAAGGATTGCGTGTCCATCTTCATTTTGCCCCCCTCCTTCGCTTCACTGAAGCTGCGGCTGCACACCCGCAACACGGATGATGAGCAGGAAATTGAGAAGCGCCTCAACAACGCGCGTACTGAAATCGCGAAGTTTGTCAACTACGACTATGCCCTGATCAACGATGAGCTGGAAAGCGCCTATGAGCGTTTGAAGTGCATCATCGCGGCCGAGCGGCAAAAGACCGTACGCTATACCCCGGTGATCCCGGAAGAACTAACGGAGGAAGAAATCTTATGGCAATCAACGAGCCCGGCATCCAATCCCTGATGAAGAAGGCCGACAGCGCCTATACCCTGGTGGAAATGGTCTCCAAGCGTGCCCGCCAGCTGGTGGACGGCGCCCAGCCCCTGATTGAAGGCGAAGAGAAGAAACCCATCTCTACCGCGATTGATGAAATTCAACATGGCCTGATCACCTTTCACCGCAACCTGGAGGACGAGGAATAAGCATGGCAATCACAGGCAAAACCGTTGTCCTGGGCATCACCGGCGGCATCGCGGCGTACAAGGCTGCGGATCTTGTCTCAAGGCTGATGAAGCTGGGCATCAAAGTGCATGTCATCATGACTGAGCATGCCTGTGAGTTCATTACCCCGCTGACCTTGCAGACCCTGTCCCAAAACCAGGTCGCGGTGGATACCTTTGCAGCCCCGCAGGTGTTCGAGGTGGAGCACATCTCCCTGGCCAAGAAAGCCGATGTGCTGCTGATTGCCCCGGCGACGGCCAACATCATCGCCAAGCTGGCCATCGGCCTGGCGGATGACATGCTGACCACCACGGCATTGGCGACCCAGGCGCCACTCTTGTTGGCGCCCGCCATGAACACGGTGATGTGGCAGCATCCGGCCACGCAAAAGAACCTGGAAACCCTTGTAAGTCGCGGCGCCAAGACAATCGGGCCCGATGGCGGCATGCTGGCCTGCGGCGATGTCGGAGCAGGACGGATGAGCGAGCCGGTGGACATCGTCAATGCCGTCCTTGCGCTGTTTGAGCAAAAACAAGACCTGGCGGGAAAATGCGTGCTGGTGACTGCGGGCCCCACCCGGGAGGACCTGGACCCGGTCCGCTTTTTAGCCAACCGTTCCAGCGGCAAGATGGGTTATGCCATCGCCAAAGCCGCTTTGGACCGCGGCGCTGAGGTCACGCTGGTGTCCGGCCCCGTGTCCATCCAGGCGTCATCCGGCGTTAATTTGGTAAAGGTCACCAGCACACAGGATTTGTATGACACTATGCAGTCCCTGGCGCCTGAACAGGACATCATCATCCAGGCCGCGGCGCCGGCAGATTACAAAGCCCGCGCCGTCAGCGACCAGAAGATCAAAAAACAGCCCGACGGCGGCCTGACGCTGGATTTGGTACAGACCCAGGATGTCGCCAAGGCCATTGGTGAAAACAAGAAACCCGGGCAGGTTTTTGTCGGCTTCGCCGCTGAAACAGAAAAAGGCGAGGAAAATGCCCGAAAGAAGCTCTCCAGCAAGAAGCTGGACATGATCGCGCTGAACGATGTCACCCAAAAGGGCGCCGGTTTTGATGTGGACACCAACGTGCTGACGTTGATCAGTGAGAGCCGCACGCTTGAATTGCCCCTGATGAGCAAGGAAGATGCGGCGGACAAGCTGCTTGACGAAGTGATGAAATTTATGCCTGGCGGGTTGAATGCCTGAGTCTCCGGCATTTGCCCAGGTCATTGTTGACATCGCCAGCAACAACACGGACCGCGTGTACACCTATTCCATCCCCGCGCACTTTAAGCTGCTGCCCGGTACCCGCGTCCTGGTGCCCTTTGGCCATCAGAAGGTTGAGGGTTTGGTGCTGGACACAAGCAGTCAAACGACGCTGGAACCAGGCAAGATCAAGGCCATCATTGAACCGCTTGATGTGTATCCGGCGGTTTTGCCACACCTTGTGGACTTGGCAAAAGAGATTGCGCAGAAGTCGCATTGCCCGCTTGCCCTGGCCTTGAGGCTGATGTTCCCCACGCAAATGCGTCAGGGTCGCGTCAAGGAAAAGACCCAGACTGTAGCGCGTTTGCTGCTGGATGAGGCGGCGCTTGAAGAAGCGATCAAGCAAAATCATCGCGCCCCCAAGCGCAAACTGCTGCTGAACCTCCTGTCAGACCGCCTGTCCCATCCGGTCGCCGAGCTCAAGGCCTTGGTGCGGGACCCGCTGCCATCCTTGAAGATTCTTGAGGAAGCAGGCGCTGTCAGCCTCACTGAGGAAGAGGTCTACCGCTCGCCTTACGCGCCTGTTGCGCACAAGGACCCGGACCCCATGTTGACCCCTCAGCAGCAGGAAGTCTTGCAGGAGATAGTGCCCGCTGTCCGCGTCGGGAAAGGCAAGTTTTTGCTTCACGGCGTGACAGGCTCCGGCAAGACCGAGGTCTACATCCAAAGCGCCAGGGAATGCCTGGCCTTAAGGCGTGGCGTCATCGTCCTGATTCCGGAAATTGTGCTGACACCCCAGATGGTTAGCTGGTTTCGCGGGCGCTTTGGCGATGTGGCGGCCGTGCTCCACTCCAGGCTGTCCGCCGGGGAACGCTATGACGAGTGGCGGAGGATTCGCAGCGGGGCCGCCAGGCTGGTAATCGGCGCGCGCTCCGCGGTGTTCGCGCCGGTGAGGGACCTGGGCCTGATTGTGGTGGATGAGGAGCATGAGGCCAGCTACCTGTCAGAAAACAACCCGCGCTATGACGCGCGGGAGGTGGCCCAGTCCCGCGCGGAGCGCGAGAAAGCCTGCCTGATTCTGGCCAGCGCCACCCCCAGCGTTCTCTCCTTTGCTCAGGCCCAGCGGGGCGATTACATGCTGTTGGAAATGCACAAGCGCGTCAATGACCGCCAGCTGGCCACCGTCCACCTGGTGGACATGCGCGAAGAGCTGCGCTTGGGCAACCGGGGGATGTTCTCCCAGCTGTTGATTGAGAAGCTGGGGGAGTGCCTGAAAGCCGGCCAGCAAGCCATGCTGTTCATCAATCGCCGCGGCTACGCGCCCAGCGTCTTTTGCCGCAAATGCGGCGAGGTGATGGCCTGCCGCCAGTGCGACGTCAAGCTGACCTACCACCAGGCGGACCGGATGCTGCACTGCCACTACTGTGGGCAGTTTACGCCGCTGCCTGAAGCCTGTCCCGCCTGCGGCAGCAGCTATCTCAAGCCGGTGGGCGCCGGGACACAGAAGGTGGAAGAGGAGTTCAGGAAGCTTTTTCCCGGAGTGCAGACCATCCGCATGGACGCTGACACCACGACCGGCAAGGATTCCCATGAACAGCTGCTGAACCAATTCCGTTCAGGTGCCGCGCGGGTGATGATCGGCACCCAGATGATTGCCAAGGGGCTGGACTTTCCCCAGGTTACCCTGGTAGGTGTGGTGCTTGCCGACTTGTCCCTCAACATGCCCGACTACCGCGCGCAGGAGCGCACTTTCCAGTTGCTTACCCAGGTCGCGGGCCGGGCAGGGCGGGCGGATATGCCGGGCGAAGTGGTCATCCAGACCTACAAGCCGGAACATTATGCCATCCTCACGGCAGCCCAGCAGGAGTACCGCGGCTTTTTCAACCAGGAGTTTGCAAGGCGCCGCCAGCTGCTCTACCCGCCCTTCACCATGATGGTGCGCCTGCTGTGCGAGGCCAAAACCCAGGAGCAGTCCAGAGAGGTTTCCGCGCAGCTGTTCGCGGAGGTCACGCAATTTCTGGAACGCCGCGCGAAAGGCAAGAAACGCGCCTTGTTTGTGCGGGAGGATGAAGCGCCCATCAAGCGCATCATGGGCCTGTACCGCGCCCAGGTGCTGATGAAACTGCTGGAACACAAGGACAGCGATGAGATCCTGGCATTTTTGAACGAATTAACACAAAAGGACTGGCCCTGCAGGGTCAGCCTGGAAATCAACCCCTCAAGCCTGGCTTGACGATAACGGAGGACTGCATGTCTCGAAAGAAAATTTTTACAATCGGCGCGCCGGAACTGCGCAAAATCGCCAACCCCATCACCAAGTTTGACGCGCGCCTGGGCGTCATCCTGCGCGACATGGCGGAGACCATGTACCAGGCGGATGGCGTCGGCCTGGCGGGTCCGCAGGTGGGCATCCAGCGGCGGCTTGTGGTGGTGGATGTGGGGGATGGGCTGATAGAGTTTGTCAACCCGGAAATCACGAACAAAGAAGGCCTGTGCGACATGGTGGAGGGCTGCTTAAGCGTGCCCGGACGTCGCGGCCTGGTGAGCCGCCCTGAAAAGGTGACAGTGAACGCCCAGGACAAGACCGGAAAACCATTCACCTTTGAAGCCGATGGCTTGCTTGCCCGCTGCATCCAGCATGAGATTGACCACCTGGATGGCGTGCTGTATGTGGACAAAATGGAGCGAGAAATCTTCCCTGAAGAGGAAGACGAGGACCAGGACGACTGAGGTGTCTGTAGAACACATGCGCATTGTTTTTATGGGAACGCCGGAGTACGCGGCCATCTGTTTGCAGGTCTTGCTTGAAGCTGGCCACCAGGTGGTTGGTGTGTTCACCCAGCCTGACCGGCCCAAAGGCCGCGGCGGCAAGGTGGAGATGCCATTGACCAAGCTTGTGGCCCTGGAACACGGCATACCGGTTTTCCAGCCAAGGCGCATCCGTGATGAGGGGCTGGAAGACCTGAAGGCATTGAAACCCGACCTGTGCGTAACGGCGGCCTATGGCCAGATTCTGTCGCAGGACATCCTTGATGTGCCGCCGCTTGGCACCGTCAATGTGCATGCCTCCCTGCTGCCGGAATACAGGGGCTCCTCGCCTGCCAATTGGGTCATCATCAAGGGTGAAAAGACCACCGGCGTCACCACCATGATGACAGACGCGGGAATTGACACTGGGGACATCCTGCTGCAAAAATCACTGGACATTCTGAAGAATGAGACCGCCGGTGAACTAACCCTGCGACTGGCGCGCCTGGGGGCTGCCTTGTTGCTTGATACCATTGAACGCATCAAAACCGGCACTTGCCCAAGGCAAAAGCAGGATGAGAACAAAATGTCCTACTACCCGATGCTGACCAAGCAGACCGGGTTCATCAATTGGGACTACAGCGCGAAGGAAATACAAAATCTGATTTTGGGTGTGCAGCCTTGGCCGGGCGCCAATACAGGTTCCCCCTGGGGGATGATCAAAATCATCTCAGCAGATGTTATGCCATCAGACAAGCAAGCCTTGCCGGGCACAATCCTGACCGCGGACACCAAACAGGGCTTGATTGTGCAGACAGGGGAAGGCAACCTGCTGGTGAAGCTGATGCAAGCCCCGGGTGGCAAGGCCATGGACAGCAAGGATTATTTGCGGGGACATCCCTACAAGGGAGAAGGATCCATGAAGATGGATGAGGTAAACACATGAGCGACCATGACAAACAGGGGCAGGAAAAACGCCCGTTCAAACCGCGCGCAGACCGCCCATTCTCAAAAGGGGCAGACTGGAAACCTGGCGCCAAGCCATTCTCATCTTCCCCGCGCGGTTCCTTTGGCCGCCCAGCGCCAGCCGCTGAGGGGAAGGGTCCGGTCAGGCAGTTTGGCCGTCCCGCGCCTTCCCGTCAAGGCCAGGAAGAACCCCGCAAGTATGGCCGTCCCGCGCCTTCCGCGGATGGTCAGGCACCTGCCAGACAGTATGGCCGCCCCGCGCCTGCTGTTCAAAAGCAGGACACTCCCCGTCAGTATGGCCGTCCCGCGCCAGGCCCTGAGGGACATACGCCCGCAAGGCAATATGGGCGCCCCGCGCCGCAAGGGCAGGACGCGCCACGCAAATATGGCCGTCCGGCTCCGTCCGCTGAAGGGCAGGCTCCTGCAAGGCAATATGGCCGTCCCGCCCCGGCAGCTGAAGGACGTGCTTCAACCCATCAATTTGGCCGTCCAGCACCCGCCAGGCAGTTTGGCAAGCCCGCGCCAAGGCCCTTCCCTCCTCGTGGAAGCGGGTTTGCAAACGACAGGCCGTCCAGCCCACGGGTCATAGAAAAACCGGCTCCTGCCCCGAAACCGGAAACCATTTTAAGCAAGGATGCCCGCCAGGCCGCCCTCCTGGTCATCAACCGCGTCTTGAACGACGGGGCTTATGCCTCCCTGTCTTTGGACGAAGTATTTCAAAACATGCGTTTGAGCCAGCAGGACAAGCGCCTTGCGGCCGTCATCGTCTATAAAACCATTGAAGACCTGATGAAGCTGGACTTTGCCCTTGGCCAGTTTCTAAAGGACGCGGAAGCGCTGACCGGCAACATCCGCAACATCCTCAGGCTGTCCGCCTGCCAGATTCTGCTGATGGACAAGATCCCGGATTTTGCCGCGGTAAACGAGGCGGTGGAGCTGACCCGCGCCTGTGGGATGGAGGACATGACAGGCCTGGTCAACGGCGTCCTGCGCTCCCTGATCCGCGCCAAGGACGAGTTGCCCTGGCCGCGGCCGGGCGATGAAAACCATGACAGCATCATGTATTCCGTACCTCAATGGATGGTAGATGTCATCAAAGAGAGCTACCCGGCAGAAACCGCACAGGGCATCCTGGCTTACCGCAATCCGGACCACGCCATCACCATCCGCAGGAACTTGGCACTGGTCAGCAAGAAAGAAATGGACGCTGTCCTTGAAAGGAAAACCTGGGAGGCAGAACCGGCAACAATAGAGGATGTTTACCACATTAAAGGCGCGTCCTCCATCGCCCAGGACGCCGACTTCCTAGCCGGCAAGTTCTCCATTCAGGGGGAAGGCAGCATGGTGGCAGTGATGGCAGTCCAGCCAAAGGTTGGCATGTCGGTGCTGGATGCCTGCGCGGCTCCCGGAGGCAAGACCTGCCTGATGGCGGAGCTGATGCAAAACACCGGGCGCGTCCATGCCTGGGATGTGCATGAGCACCGGGTTGAGTTGATTTACGCCCAGGCGGAACGCCTGCGCCTGTACAATGTCCGCCCGGCTGTCCGCGATGCCACGGTCTACCAGGAGCGCTTTGATGAATCCATGGACGCGGTCCTGATTGACGCCCCCTGCACCGGCACCGGCGTCATGGACAACAAGCCGGACCTGAAGTACCGCTTGACACCGGAGCAGGTTACGGAATTGGCTGAGATCCAACACAAGCTGCTGGATGTCAATGCCCGCTATGTCAAGCCCGGCGGTGTGCTGGTGTACTCCACCTGCAGCATCCTGCCCCAGGAAAACGAACAGCAAGTCAAGCGGTTCCTGGAAGAACACCCCGAGTTCACCATGGACAGCCTGCCCGCTGCCATCCCGGAGCAATGGCGGGAGTACGCGACAGAAAAGGGCTTGCAGCTGCTGCCGCACCGGGACAAAGTGGAAGGCTTTTATATCGCAAGGATGAAGAAGGCATGAGCGAGCAAAAAATTCAGCTGACCGGCCTGACCCCGGACGCCGCGACCGTCTGGGTGAAAAGCCTGGGCGAACCCGGCTTCCGCGCCAAGCAGCTGTATGGATGGCTGGTCAAGGGGGTGGGGTTTGACGAGATGAAGAACCTGCCCGGAGCCTTTCTCACCAAAGTGGCTGAGCAAGCGCTTGCCCAGCCTGCCGCCATTCTGGAGCGCCATGTCTCAAAGCAGGACGGCACAGAAAAATTGCTGTTTGTGCTGCACGACGGCCACACCGTGGAAGGTGTCATCATGCGCTACCACCATGGCATCACGCTGTGCCTGTCCACCCAGGTGGGCTGCGCGATGGGCTGTGCCTTTTGCGCCAGCACCCTCCAGGGCAAACTGCGTGATTTGACCGCGGGGGAAATGGCCGGCATGTGCTACCTGGCCAACCGGCTGGCAGGCCCTGACAGGATTTCCAACATTGTGCTCATGGGCAGCGGTGAGCCCCTGGACAACTATGACCAGGTCACTGCCTTTTTGCGGCTGATCAGTTCACCGGACACGCTCAACATCGGCGCCAGGCACATCTCCCTGTCCACCTGCGGACTGCCCCAGAAAATCAGGGCTCTGGCTGAGGAAGGCATGCAGGTGACCCTGTCACTTTCCCTGCACGCGCCCAATGATGAGATCAGAAAGCAGATCATGCCCATCGCCCGCGCCCACAGCATCGATGATGTCCTTCAAGCTTGCCGGTATTACATCGAAAAAACCGGACGCCGGGTCGTGTTTGAGTATGCCCTGATTGATGGCATCAACGACAAGTTGGAGCACGCTAGGGAGCTTGCCTCCAGGTTGCGGCGGATGCAGTGCCATGTGAACCTGATACCGCTTAATGATGTCAAGGAACGCAACCTGCGCGCTTCTCCCCGCGCCCAGGTAGAGCGTTTCCTTGAAACGCTGACGCAGTTGAACATTTCAACCACTGTGCGCCGTCAGCTGGGCAACGACATCTTTGGCGCCTGCGGCCAGTTGCGCGCCCAGCGGCTCAAGACACCCTACCAAGACGACAAACAGGGGGACGCTCCATGATTGCCGTTGCCAGAACCCATCAGGGGAACATCCGCCTGAATAACCAGGATTCCTTGCTGTTGCGCGAAGAAGCGACCTGCCTGTACGCAGTCGCCGATGGCATGGGCGGGCACCGCGGCGGGAATGTGGCCAGCGCCATGGCCGTCGGCGCGCTGCAGGCGATTGAATTAAGCCTGCAGCCAAAGGAAGCCTTGCTGCAGGAGGCCGTCAACGCGGCCAATACCAGCATCTGGGAACGCCAGTTGCAGGATGTCAGCCTGTCGGGAATGGGCACCACCCTGACTGCCCTGTGGGAAGGGGAAGAGCAGCTGCTCATCGCCCATGTCGGGGACAGCCGCGCGTACCACTACATCAACGGCCAGTTGTTCCAGGTTACAACCGACCATTCCCTGGTGGGCGAGCTGCTGCGCTCCGGCGCCATCAACGCGGAACAGGCGCGCAACTACCCCTACCGCAACATCGTCACCCGCGCGGTGGGCACGGACGCCACACTGCAGACGGATTTTTATCGCCTGGAGAAGATGAAAGGCAGCAAGTTCCTGCTGTGCTCGGACGGCCTGACTGAGTATGCCACCACAGAGCAGTTGATTCACGCGTTCACACAGCCCCTGGAAGTTGCGGCAGATTATCTTTTGCAGTTGGCGCTGGCAGGAGGCGGCAGGGACAACATCACCTTGATCCTGCTGGAGGTGCCGGCATGATCGGCACCATTCTGATGGAGCGCTACCGCCTGGAGGAATTGATCGGCGAAGGCGGGATGGCCTCTGTCTACAGGGCGCTGGACTTGCGCACCGGGCACCGTGTCGCGGTGAAGTTTTTGCGCCAGGAATTGCAGACCAACCCGGAGTTTTTGGACCGCTTCCGCCGGGAAGCCACCGCCGCCAGCCGCATGTCCCACCACAACATCGTCAACCTGCTGGACATCGGGGACAACCCCAATTCTCCGTATCTCGTGTTTGAATATGTGGATGGGAAAACCCTCAAGGAAATCATCACAGAGCATGGGCACCTGCCCCAGGGCACCGCAGTGCAGATTGCCATCCGCATCCTCTCAGCCCTCCGCCACGCGCACGAAGCCGGCGTGATTCACCGGGACATCAAGCCCCAGAACATCCTGGTGGACAAGCAGGGCTACATCAAGGTGTCCGACTTTGGCATCGCGCGGATGGTGGGCTCCAACACTTCAGACCTTGAGAAGAAGCAGGGTGTGATGGGGTCGGTTCATTATTTTTCGCCGGAGCAGGCCAAGGGCGGCACCGCGACGGTGGCATCCGACCTGTATTCAGTGGGCTGCGTGCTGTATGAAATGCTCACCGGCCTGGTGCCTTTTGAAGGTGAAACCCAAGTCTCTGTCGCCATGCAGCACGTCCAGACAGAAGCCAAACCGGTGCGTGAACTGGTCAGCGATGTCTCCGCGCCAGTGGAGGCGGTGGTCAAAAAGGCCATGTCCAAGGAGCAGGGAGACCGCTATGCCTCAGCCTTGTTGATGGCCCAGGCGCTGCACGCGGCCTTGCTACCGGAGAAGGAAGACCAGCTGCACACCGTCCTGATTGCTGACAAGAAGCCCAGAATCAGACAGAAGGCGCCCCAGGGCTCCTCCATGCAAAACAGGCTTCTGATGATCATCCTGGGTCTGGTCCTGTTGGGCGGCATCATTACGGGCACCTATTTTCTGTACCGGGACATCGTCAACACCACCAAGACACCGCTGCTGACGGGTTACCCGCTTGATGTGGCCATCCGTGAAGCGGAAAAGGAAGGCATCCGCACGCGCGTGGTGCGCAACCCCAGCGATGAACCGGTGGAAGTCGTCATTGACCAGAGCTATGATGTCGGCACGCCCATCAAGCGCGGCGATGTCCTCTTGTTGGTGGTGTCCTCTGGCCCCGCGCGGAAGCCGGTGCCCAAGTTGAGCGAGATGAGCCTGCAGGCCGCCCAGAAGCAATTAACCAAAATCTCCCTGGAAGCGCTGGTGGTGTCTGAAGTCATCAACCCTGCGCCAAAAGGCACAGTACTCGCCCAGGAACCGGCGGAAGGCACCATCGTGGACGCCGGCAGCATCGTTCAGCTGAGCGTATCCCTGGGCCAGGCCCTGGTGCCTGAATTGAGCGGACAGATCTGGACAGAAGCGACGGACAACCTAAAAAAGGCCAAGCTGCAAGCCGGCAAGGTTGACTATATTGAGGTTGAGGACACCAACCAGCAAGGCCGTGTGGCATCCCAGCTGCCTGTCGCCGGGGAAATGGTGGCGGAGGGCAGCCTGGTGGACCTGGTGGTGTACACCTCAACACAGACCGCTGTGCCCAGCGCCAGCCCCACAGCGGGAGGAGCCCAATGATGCCGCAAGCCGGGCAGATCATCCAGGGCCGCGGCGGGCTATACACCGTGCGGGATGAACAAGGCCAGGAATATGTTTTGCGGGCCAAGAACAAATTCCGCAGGGCTGGGCTGACACCCTTGGTGGGTGACCGCGTCATGTTCTCCCCGGGCCACCTGGAGGAGCACGGCTGGCTGGAAGACATCCTGCCGCGCACATCGCAAAGCGTCCGCCCGCCGGTAGCCAACATCACGCAGATGATGATTACCCTTGCCCCGGAACCCATGCCAGATTTGTTGCTGGCGGACAAGCTGCTGGTGTTCGCGCGGATGCAGGGCATCAAGCCGCTGCTTGTGGTGAACAAGGCGGACCTTGACCCTGGCTTGCATCAGGATCTGATTAAGGCTTACCAGCAAGCCCAGGTGGACGTGATCGCGGCCAGCTCGGTCACAGCAGATGGACTGGAAGCCCTGAGAAAAGCCATGGCGGGGCATTTGAACTGCTTTGCCGGCCAGTCCGGTGTGGGCAAGAGCACCTTAATCACAGCCTTGACCGGCGTAGCGCTGGAAACCGGGGAAGTCAGCCTGAAGATTCGCCGGGGCAAGCAGACCACACGCCATGTCAGCCTGCTTGAGCAGGATGGTTTCCAGGTCCTGGACACGCCGGGTTTCAGCCTGCTGGACCTGCCGGAAGACATGGAGCCGGAGCACCTGCGGGATTATTATCCGGAGTTTGTCAGCCTGCAAGCCGGCTGCAGGTTTGAAGTCTGCCTGCATGACAAGGAGCCCGGCTGCGCCATCCAGGAAGGTGCTTTTAACGGCCGCCTGGATCCTAACCGCCTGGCGCGCTACCGCGTCTTGCTGGGCCTGCAAAAAGAGAAATGGAGTAAGCGTTATGCTTGAAATCGCCCCCTCTGTCCTGGCAGCCCACCCATTGTATGTTGCCAGGGATGTGTCAAAAGTGATTGAGGCAGGCGCCAGCATCCTGCACCTGGACATCATGGACGGACATTTTGTGCCCAATATTTCCTTTGGCCCGGCCATGGTCAAGGCTTTGCGGGTTGAATATCCGAACGTTTTACTGGATGTCCACCTGATGCTGTCACAGCCAGAACGCTACCTGGATGATTTTGTCGCAGCGGGAGCAGATCAAATCACCATCCATAGTGAAATTGAAGGGGATGTTCCCGGCATGCTCAAGGCTATCCGCCAGGCAGGCAAGGGGGCAGGGATCTCCCTCAAGCCGGCGACACCCGCAAAGAAAATCGCGCCCTATCTTGATTTGCTGGACTTGGTCTTGATCATGTCAGTGGAGCCAGGCTTTGGCGGCCAGATACTGATGCCGGAAACCCTGCCAAAGCTTAAAGCCTTGCGTTCCCTGGGTTTTGAAGGGGTTTTAAGCGTGGACGGCGGTGTGAACCTGGCCAACAGCCATCAAGTCAAACAGGCTGGCGCAACGCGCCTGGTGATGGGGACTGCCGCCTTTACCGCGGAGGATCCCAAGGCGATGTTTGAAGCGTTGAGCGCTGAATGAAGCAGGATTTGAAGCAATTCGAATATAAAATCTCCCTGGGACAGAACTTCATTTTTGATGAAGCGCTGCTTGCGGACATTGTTCAACAAACAGGCATCACTAAGGATGATACAATCCTGGAGATTGGCGCCGGCAGGGGAGACCTGAGCATCGCCCTGGCCAGGCAATGCAAAGAGCTGGTCACCCTGGAGATTGACGCGCGGCTGGAGACCGTGCTGCGCTCCCGCTTTGAGGAGTTTGACAACATCAGCTTGCACATGGTGGATGTGATGAAGACTGACCTTGCCCAGCTGATGGAAGGCAAGGGGCCTTTTCATGTTGTATCCAACCTGCCTTACTACCTGACCACGCCGATTCTTAACCTGCTCCTGCACAGCAAGCTGCCCCTGCTGGGCATCCATGTGATGGTTCAAAAAGAGGCGGCGGAACGAATTTTCGCCAGGCCTGACACCCCGGAATATGGCCCGCTCGCGTTGGCGGTGGCCTATAAAACCGCCCCAAGGGAGGCCTTGTCCATCCCGGCAAAATGCTTTACACCTCCGCCCAAGGTAGACAGCGTGTTCGTCACCATGCCGTATCATCACGCCCCGCCTGTACGGGTGGAGGACGAGGATTTATTTTCTTCAGTCATTCAAACGGCGTTTGCGATGCGCAGAAAAACGCTGGCCAACAACCTAGCCCAGTTGGTGAAGCTGCCACGCCAGCAAGTGCTTGACCTGCTCTCCCACTGCGGCCTGCCGGAAAAAATACGGGGGGAAGCCCTTGACCTGCCACAGTTCGCGGCCTTGTCCAATGCAATCAAGAGATTGATAATTTAATAATTTCGTAATATCTGTTTACATTTAAGAAACAACGTGGTACAATCGGCGCATCAGCAAAGGAGAACGAACGTGAACAAGCCGAGAGTTGCCCGTTTTCTTTATGTCCTCATCTGTGTCCTCGCATTGACGAGCATGATACCATCTGCCCTGGCGGAGTACGCGACACTGCGCCCAGGGTATGAAAGCGCAGATGTGCGCGCCATGCAGTCTGGCTTGATCAGCCTGGGCTATGCCATTGCGGCTGATGGCAAGTATGGCCCCATGACCGAGCAGGCCGTGCGCTCTTTTCAGCAAACAAACAGACTCGAAGCGGACGGCCTGGCTGGACGGATGACCCTGACTGCCTTATACGCCCAAGCGCCGCAGTTCAAGCCAGGCACTCCTGCCACCGACCAGAACCCGCTTCCCAGTGTCACTGCAACACCCGTGGTACCACAGGCACCCAGCGCGCCTGTGACCGCCGGGCTGTCTTATGTCTATACCGCCAACCGTGGCGCTTTGAACATGCGCAACCGCCCGGCCTATGGGAACACCACCATCGCCCAGCTTCCTTTTGGCACTGCGGTAGAAGTGTTGAACACGTCAGGCAGCTGGAGCCAGGTCAGGGCAGAGGGCAGAACAGGCTATGTTCAGTCGTCCTTCTTGCGCCAGGATCCGGTCACGGCGCCGCCAACGCAAACCCAGGCGCCTGTCATATTGCCAACTGAAACACCCACCAACTCAATGAGCACAGCCACCCCCGCGCCAACCGCGCCCCCGGCCCAAGCAACAACACCTCCGCTTGCATCCTCCACGGCCCAGGTCGTCACCGGCAACAGGGGCAGCTTGAACCTGCGTGAGCGCATGTCCACAAGCAGCAAAGCTTTGCTGCAGATTCCCTATCTTGCCCAGGTCAAGGTGCTGGCAAGGCTCGGCAACTGGAGCCAGGTGACCTATGGCAACATCACTGGCTATGTGATGGATTCCTTCCTGCGGCATGACACCAATCAAAGCGAAACGTCTGTGATTGAACCATCCAGTGAACCAACCGCCACCATCATGCCGACTTCCACGCCAGGCAACGTCGGTCAAATCAACGGTATCGCCTTTGTGAACAACCAGCAGGGTCGCTTCCTGAACCTGCGCAGCAGCGTGGCTGAGAGTAACAACATCATTGGCCAGATTCCATCCGGCACGGCTTTGTTGCTGGTGAACAGGGGAACTGACTGGAGCGAAGTGGTGTATGAAGGACAGCAGGGCTTTGTGATGACGTCCTTTTTACGCTTTACGCAGGAGCAAAGCACCCCAAGCGCTTCACCTGAAGCAAGCCCTGCTGTAAGCCCCGCGCTGGGAAGCGACACGCCGCTTGAAACCCCAATCCCTGGGGATGAAACAAAACCCGTGGAGGAAGAGAAGGAAACCTTCACACGAATCCTGCGCCCCGGGGACCAGGGTGAGGATGTCCTGGCCTTGCAAGCCCTGCTGGCTGACTTGAAATACACCATCTCCCGCACCTCAAGCTATGACAGCATGACCCAGGAAGCGGTGAAACGCTTTCAATCACAGAATGACTTGAAAGTTGACGGCATCTTTGGCGCGCAGACCGCAATGGTATTGCAAAGCGGTGCTGCGCGGACCGCGCTGGACAAGCCCTTGAGCTATAAAACCCTGCGCATTGACAACAAAAATTCGGATGTTGAGGCAATGCAGAAAGTTTTGCGTGATCTGGGGTACCCGGTCACGGTCAACGCGCGGTTTGACATTGCCACCCACCAGGCGGTTGTCGGTTTCCAACAGCGCAATGGCCTGCCCATCACAGGCATCGCGGATGCCTTGACACAGTCTGCCATCTACTCCACCAACGCGAAGTCCTACGCCACCGCAGTCTCAGGCATCTCCGCTTCCGAAGGCAAGGGGGGCGGCCCTTCAAGTTCCCAGGTCAAGCTGCTGCATTGGTTTGAGGACATCAAGCCGCGCTTTGGCGCTGGGCAGACCGTCACGGTCTATCACCCCGCCAGCGACACCAGCTTTAAGATTCGCTTTTACTCCATGGGCAACCACGCTGATTCGGAGCCCTCCACCTGGCGGGACACCCAACTGCTCAACCGCGCCTTTGGCATCCCCTCCTGGAACATCAACACCGTTTATGTCAAACTGCCAGACGGCACCTGGACCCTGGCCGCCATGCACAACAGGCCCCACCTGACCGGCGCCATCTCCGGCAATGGCTTCGGCGGGCACCTGTGCATCCACTTCCTGCGGGACATGGACGAGGTCAACAGGAACGATCCGGACTATGGCGCTTCCAACCAGCGCGCCATCCGCAAAGCCTGGCTGAACATGACCGGCGAGGTCGTTGACTGAAACCGAACCAACAAGAAAATCCCGGAAGCCTGACAAGCCTCCGGGATTTTTTTGGTGTCGTTGTTATTTAATCAGCAGGAAGGCCAGGAACAGCACAATCGCCAGGGCGAAGAGAATCAAACCAAAGGACAGGGTTTTCAGCATCCGGCGCAAAGTGTCCTGGGCGGTGGAATAGACCGCGGCGTACAAGCGGATGTAATGGTGCTGGGCCTTGGGCTGCATGCCTAAGACGGAACGGAAGAAGGTGGATAGGGTGTCCATCAGCCTGCCCAGGCCAAAGGTGAACTTGTTGCCAACAGGCACATAGGGATTGCTCTGAACGCTGGGTTTTAAAATGGTGCGCATCAGCAGCAGGGAGACCGCGTCCACCAGGCTGTCAAACAGGCGGACAACAAAGGTCAAGGCAGCGTACAGGGCTGTAAAGACTCGCTCAATCGCCCCCAGCGGGCGGCAGATGAGCATACCAAGCCCGGTCAGCATGGACACCACAGGACGGTACAGCCTGTCTTCCAAATCCAGCCACTGAGGCCAGGGGTTGATGTAGGTTTGAATGCCATTGGCGTCTTTTTTGATCAGCCACAGGCGCACCACCGTTACATACAACACTAGGCCCAGGATCAGGGATTTCCCGCCGCCATACAGGTTGACCCAGGCCAGGTAATGCACCTCGTGCGCGGGCTCATGCGCGAGCAGGAAGGGCAGTGAACGATTGGCCAGCGCGGTTAGCGCGCCTTCCGGGCGCAGGCCCAGGGCAAACAGCACCAGGGCTGATAAACCCAGCGCCGCAGTGGACAGCGCGGACATCGAGCGGCCGCGTTTGTCATGTTCCTCCTGGCGGGTGGGGTGCTTTTGAACGAAGATAACAATGAACAGCTTGAGCATGTAGCAGAAGGTGATGCCGCCGGTGATGACAAAGAGCCATTCAGCGCCCTGGTACAGCGTGCTGTTGTGCCCAAGGGCATCCAGGTGGTGAACATACTCTATCACCGCTTCGTGCAGCAGGGTTTTTGAGGCATAGCCGCTAAAGAAGGGGATGCCGCTGATGCTGGCGGCACCTGTCATGAAAATCAGCATCAGGCCGGGTTTCCTTCGGCCATATCCTTGAATCTCATTCAGGTTCAGGCTGTGTGTGTTGAGATAGACCACACCGGCCGCCATGAACAGCACCAGTTTGATCAGGCTATGGTTGAGCATGTGCAGCACGGTTCCCTGTGCGGCCAGCGCGTTGTGCTCACCCAACAGGCTTTGCATGCCGACGCCCAGCAGGATGAAGCCAATCTGGCTCATGGAAGAACAGGCCAGGGTGCGCTTGAGGTCGGTTGAGAAGAGGGCGAGCACCGCTCCCAGCAGCATGTTGATGAGGCCTAAGCCCAGCAGCAGGTTGCCCCAGAGCACATCATCAAAGAACAAGCGCGTGGACAACACCAGGATGCCATAGATGCCCACCTTGGTGAGGATGCCGCTGAGCAGGGCGCTGGCCGGCGCGGGCGCGACGGGGTGGGCCTTGGGCAGCCAGACATGGAGAGGGTACATGCCAGCCTTGGCCCCAAAGCCGGCCAGGATGAGGGCGCCGGGCAGGTAGAGTTCTGAGACTTCAATCCCCTGTAAGGCTTGGGGCAGGGCTTCAAAAGCCAGCGTGCCGGTCTTGACATGCAGCAGCATCAGGCCCATCAGCATGGCCATGCCACCCAGGATGGCGATGGCAAGGTAGGTTTGCCCGGCGCGCATGGCCCCGGGGGTTTCTTCATGAATGACCCAGCAATAGCTGGTAAAGGACAGGATTTCAAAGAAAAGGAAGGCTGTGATCAGGTCATTTGACAGGAAGACGCCCAGGGTCGCGCCCAGGGTCAGCAAGGTAAACATCGCGTAGCGCCCCTGCGCGTGGCCATGGTGGAAGTACTGCGGCGCGAACAGGGAGGTCATCAGCCACATGAAGGCCGCGACCAGGGCGTACATCGAGCGGAAGCCATCCGCCTTGAAGCTGATGTTCAGGCTCAGGATGCCATTGAGCTGGAAGGCCGGCTCCGCGTTTTGCACAAAGACATAGGCAAGCATGGCGAACACCGCCGTGCAGGCGGCAATCATCACAGCATAAGCAGCCTGCACCTGTTTTTTTGACAGGACATAGGCCGGCACTGCCAGAACAAAGGGCAGGGCAATGGCGATGGGAATCAAATACTCCATTCTTCTTACCCTCCTGTCACAGCGCTGGCTGCAGTTTTCGCAAGGAACTCAAGCACGGGCGTGTTGTACACCGTCAGAGCCAGCAGGATCAGGCACAGGCCCACCAGGGACACCTTGAACTGCCAGTCAATCTGCTGCGCCTGGTCTTCCCTCTTGGCCTGGAAGAATTGCGCGAAGGAAGGAACCATCAGGTAAATCCCGGTCAGGATGGCGCTGATGAGCAAGGCGATGATGCCTGCATAAGCCAGCCAGTTCGCGGCCGCGAATCCGGCCTGCGCCAAAAACCACTTGCTTAAGAAGCCAAGCAAGGGGGGAATGCCGGTCATGGCCAGGGAAGCAATCACAAAAATCACGGAGAACACAGGATAGACCTTGGCGATGCCGCGCATCTCATCCACGTAGTAGACATTGGCACGCTCGTTGTAGACACCGGCCGTCAGGAACAAGGTAATCTTCATCAGCGCGTGGAAGACCAGGTGCATGAGCCCCGCGTACAGGCCTTGCTGGGACAGCAGCAGCGCGCCAAAGAGGATGTAGGAGAGGTTGGACACCGTGGAATAGGCCAGCCTGCGCTTTAGATGCTTTTCTTTCAATGCCATCGCGCAGCCAAACACAATCGTAAACACGCACAGAATCAACGGTACTGTCTGGGCGTAGCTGCCTTTGATTACCGTGATGCCAAAGCTGAAGTAGGTGACGCGGATGATGGCGAACACACCGGACTTGACCACGGCGACCGCGTGCAGCAAAGCCGTGACCGGCGTGGGCGCGACAGAGGCCGTTGGCAGCCAGCCATGCAGGGGGAAGACCGCAGCCTTGACGCCAAAGCCCAGGAAGCACAGCACATAGCCCAGGCGTAGCTGCGTGGTGTGGGTGAGGTCAACGCCGGTGAACAGGCCGCCCGGCACAAAAGCTGTGCTGCCGCCAAAGTACACCAGGTAGACCAGGCCGATGAAGGCAAAGGCGGAGCCGCCCAGGGAGTAATACAGGTATTTCAGGCCCGCTGAGACCGCTTTCTGGCTGCCGCCATGCATGACAAGGGGTAGGGTGGCCATGGTCATCGCCTCATAAAATACATAGAGGGTGAGCAAGTTGTCACTCAAGGCGATGCCCAGCGTCGTGCCATAGCTGATGAGGAAGAAGGCAAAGAAGGAGGTCTGCTTCTCCTCGTGCTTCATGTAGGCGATGGCGTACAGCATGGTAAAGGGCCAGAGGATGGCGATGACGGCTGCGAACAGGCGGCCCAGGTGATCAAGCCGCAGCGACAAGCCCAGCTGCTCGTTGAAGCTGATGAGCTTGACTTCACCCGAATGCGTAAACAAGGCGAAAATCACCAGGCAGCTGGTTACCACCGTCGCTGTCATCAGGTAGACGTCACGGTCCGCCTTTTTCATTTTCAAGGCAGGCATCAGCGCACCAAACAGTATGGGCAGGCTGATGGCCAGAATTAGAATCATAATGCTCCTCTTACTGTTGCGTTAAAACAAAGTGTTTGCAAGCTTGGTGAACACGTCGATCATGGTGCCCGGGAAAATGCCCAGCAGCAGGATGGCGGTGGTGAGGATGATGATCGGGATCAGCATCAACAGCGGCGGGTCCATCTTCTGGGTGAGCGCCGAGTCCACCTCGCCGTGGGCCATGCCGCCAAAGAAGGAGGATACGCTGGGGGGCAGGAGGTAGCCCGCGGTGAGCATGGCGGAAATCAGGAGGATGATGGGCACCAGCCAGCTGAACACCGTTGTGCCGGAAACCAAAGCGCCTTCCGCGATGTACCACTTGGCGATGAAGCCGCCCAGGGGCGGGATGCCCACCAGGGAAATGGCGCAGATGGTGAACAGCCACATGGTCCAGGGCATGACCTTGCCGATGTTGTGCATCTCATCCACCCGGGTGATGCCCAGCTTGTAGATGATGACGCCCGCGCACAGGAAGAGCGCGTCCTTGGTCAGCGCGTGGAAGACCAGCTGCAGCAGGGCGCCGTCCAGCGCCATGGTGTCCAGGATAAACACACCGCACAGCACATAGCTGACCTGGGAAACGCTGGAGTAGGCCAGACGTTTTTTAATGGTTTTTTCACGCAGCGCCAGCATGGACCCCATGAAGACCGTCAAGGTGGCGCAGCCCAGCAAGGTCCACTGAACCCAGGTGCCGCGGATGAAGTCCGGGCCGATGACGTAGAAAATCATGCGGAAGATGGCCAGCACACCGGCCTTGGTAATGACGCCTGACAGCACGGCGCTGGCGGGGGAGGGGGCGACCGGGTGGGCGGTGGGCAGCCAGCCGTGCATGGGGAACATACCAGCCTTGGTGCCAAAGCCAATGATGGTGACCAGGATGATCACCTGGAAGGCGGTGTGGGAGACGTTCAGCTGGTCCACCAGCAGGGAGCCGCCTTCCACAAAGTAGGGGGAGGCGATGTTGGGGGTGAGCATGAAGATGCCCAGCAAGCCCATGGTGGCCCCGGCGACAGAGTAAATCAGGTACTTGATGCCCGCGGCAACCGCTTCCTTGGTGCGGTTATGCAGCACCATGGGCACGGAGATGAAGGTCATCATTTCAAAGAAGAGGTACATGGTGACCATGGTGCCCGACAGCGTCAGCGCCATCAGGGAGGCAAGGGTCATCAGGTAGAAGGCGTAATAGGTTTTTTCGTTCTGCTCGTGCTTCATGTACTCAAAGGAGTAAAAGCCTGAGATGGCCCACATCAGGGACATCACCGCGGAAAAGACCCGGCTGGTGCCGTCAGAGCGCAGGGCGATGGGCAGCTGCTTTGTCATTTCAAACAGCACCAGTGTCCGCTCCGCGTCAAAGGCCACCATGAGCACCACAATGCACTCCAGCACCAGGATGGCGCCCACGAACATATTCCTGTCCTTGCGGTTCTCGTTCAACCAGGGCAAAAACACCACCAGCAGCGACCCGACCGCGGGCAGCAAGATGGCAACCAAGAGCAACAAACCTTCCATGCAGCAATCCTCCTTCAGGATGACTTAGATCAGTGTTTTCAAACCTTCTTTGATAATGTCCAGGATGGGCTGTGAGCCAACGCCCAGGTAGAGGATGACCACGGCTGACACCGTCATCGCGGCCATCGCGTACCAGGGGGATTTCACAACGCTGGGGTAGACGATGTCCTGCGATGGCCTGCGGTAAATGGACACAACGGTGTGCAGGAAGTACACAGCGTTGAGCAGGGTGCTGACAGCCAGGGCCACCAGGACGAAGGCCCGCATCCAGCCGCCATAGGCCATGCCCGAAACGGCCAGGTTCAGTTTGACGATGAAGCCGCCGGTGAAGGGGAAGCCCACCATGCTAAGCGACGCCACGGTAAACACGATGCCGGCCACGACATTGCGGTAGCCCGCACCGTGGAGGTAGTGGAAGCGCTTGCGGTCGCCGGAGACATTGATCAGCTCATAGGTGGCCAGGAACAGCACAGACTTGACCACAGCATGCACCAGCATTTGAAACAAAGCGGCTTCCGTGCCGGCATTGCTGCCCATGCCCAGGCCCATGTAGACATAGCCAATCTGGGCCACGGAGGAATAGGCAATCATCTTGCGGATGTCACGCTGGCTGATGGCAAAGACCGAGCCCAATATCATCCCGGAGGAGCCGCAGATGAAGAGGAACTGGCTGATGTTCTGGCTGATAATGACGTCCATGCCGATGACGCGGTAAAAAAACTTGATGAGGACAAAGATGTAGGCCTTGCTGATCAGGCCGCTCAAGATTGCCGAGCTGAGCGGCGGGGCAAAGGCGTAGGTGTCCGGCGCCCAGACGTGAAAGGGGAACATGGCGCTCTTGATGGCCAGGGCAGAGGTTATCAGCGCGATAACCACCGTGAGCGGGCCGGTGTAGTTGCCGGTTTGCACAATCTGCCGGACGGCCTGGTTCAAGGGCTGCATCAGCAGGTGGCCCGTGATGCCGTAAAGCATTGAAATGCCCAGCAGCAAAAGGCCCGAGCCCAAAAGGTGCATGATCATGTACCGGGTGATGGCAACCAGGGTATGACCGTTTTGCCTGACCACCACCAGGGCGCAGGAGGCGATGGTCATAATCTCGATGAAGACGTACACGGTGAAGAGGTCATTGGTATAAATCAAAGCCAGGATGGCCGCCAGCGCCAGATCTACCATGATGCAATAGAGGTTGGTTTTCTGCTCGCTGACAAAGCTGGGGGAGTGGTGGAAGCCCGCGATCAAGGCCAGCAGCAGTACGCCGGAAAAGCCGGTCGCCATCAGCGCTTCAAGGCGGCCGATGCGGATTTCGTTGCCCCAGGGCGCCGGGAAGTGGCCCATCATGAAAGGATAGGATGCGTCAAGCCTCAAAGTGAGGGCCAGGGTGAAGGCGCTGAGTGTGAACACAGCGAAAACCACAGAGAAAGTGACCCACTTGGCCAGCTTCTGTTTGAACATGGAGGTGAAAATGCCTGCCGCCATGCACAGAAGGATGCTGAAAAAAGGAAAATTATGAACGATGCTCATACTTACGCGTCTTCTCCTTTAGCCAGCAGGGCGATTACGTCAATGTCCAGGGTGTGGTAGCGGCGATAGAGGCGCACCGTCAATGCCAGCATGATGGCGGTGAAGCTGACGGACACCACGATGCCTGTCAGCACCAGGCCCGCCGGGATGGGGTTGATGTAGGCGGAAACCTCCGTTACGCCATCCACCACAATGGGGGCCTTGCGCCCGCCAATGAAGCCCATGGACGCCAGGAAGAGGTAGATGGCGGTGTCCATGATGTTCAGGCCGATGATTTTGCGGATCAGGTTGCGCTGCAGCAGCAGAATGGTGAGGCCTATGCCAAAGAGGATGACAGACACCGTCTGTTCTATGTTTTGGTACAACAGTTCAAACATCTCAAGCCCTCCTTACAGCCCGCCCTTGCGGAACAGGGCATAGAAGATGTACATGGTGCAGGCGACCACCAGGCCAACCGCGATGTTCAAGGGCAAAATCAAGCCGCTGGACAGGATGGCGCCGGGGGTGCCCAGGGGGATGCCGCTGGGCAGGCCATTGGCGCCGCAATAGAAGGAATAGGTCTTGGCGATGGCGTAAAAGCTCAAGGACAGGAAACTGACCCAGCTGAAGGTCTTGTAGGTGAAGAACTTCCCGGCTTTTTCAAAGCCAAAGCTGTCCAGGTAAAGGATCAAGCCGGCGCTGACGATGGATCCGCCGGAGAAACCGCCGCCGGGGGAGAGGTGGCCGTTGAGCATGATGTAGATGCCAAACAGGAAGATGATGGGCACCAGCACCTTGGCGCTGCCCTGGAGGATGCGGTCAGACCGCGGCTCATAATGGCGGTCATCCGACTCCGCGGCGATCAGCTCCTGCACCGGGGTGCCATCTTTCCGCCGGTCAATGCGTAGCAGGATCAAGACAGCGCTGGCCGCGATGAACAGCACCGTGCTCTCACCAAGGGTGTCAAAGGCGCGGTAGTCCAGAATCATCCCGGCGACGATGTTTACGGCCCCTGTTTCTTCAAGGCCTTTTTCAATGTACCGCGCCATGACCTCGTTGTTGGTGGGGGCATTGGGGTCAGAGAAACGCGGCATGGTGGCCACTGTGCGCAGGAGGAAGAAAATCATCACAAAAGCGAGAACGAAGGAGATGGTGACATAGATCCGTGACAGCGCCTTGCGACCGCGGGTATTGGCCCAGGCCTGGATGTTGTACTGGTCCAACCGCTCCAGCGCCAGGGTGCGCTCATGGCGGTGGCTGTCCAGCATCTCCTGGTGCTTGTCCATCTCGCTGTCGCTGTCCATGCGCAGCGTTTCCTTGGTGACCTGGTTGATGATTTCATCATCTAGCGCCAAGAAGCCGTTGTGGAACCACTGGCGGACGCGGTTTTGGGGGCGCGATTGCCAGTCACTTCTGCGTTTGCTCATGATCGCTGTCCCCCTTTATCGCGTGAATTTTTTTCAAGGTTACAAAGAACAACACACTGGTGATGCCCGCGCCCACCGCGGCCTCGGTGATGGCCAAGTCCGGGCTTTCCAGCAGCATCCAGATGATGGCCATGATCAGGCTGTACGCCATGTAGACAATCAGGGAAGTCAGCAGGTTGCGCGTCAGGCTGACGGCCAGGGCACAAACAATCAGCATGCCCAGGAGGAAGATGTTGATAAAGGTCATTCGTCATCCTCCTTCAAGGAGTCGGGCGTGAGGGGGAGCTGGTGCCACATCGGGTTGATGGTGACTTCAAGCCGTGCAATCAGGTGGCTGCTGACCGGGCTTGCGAACCACAGGAAGGTGATAATCAGCAGCAGTTTAAGCGCGGTCCAGATGTCCGGCGCGCTGACGGTGAGGCCCAAGAGGCAAAACAGCAGGCCCAGGGTGTCGCCCATGGCGGCGGCGTGCATGCGGTTGAGCACATAATCAAACTTGTAAACGCCGATGACAGCGGTGAGCAGAGTCAGCAAGCCACTGATCAGAAAGCCGGCTGTCAGGATGAAACGGATCCACTCAATCATGGGTTTTCACCTCCTGCTGTGCCTTGGCCTGGCGCTCCAGGAAGACGCCCATGTACACCTTGCACAGTACGACGACCGCCAGAAAGCTGATCATGGCATACAACAAGGAAACGTCCACCAGATAGCCTTCACTGATCAAGAGCGCCACAACACCCACCATGATGATGATCTGGGTGCCAATCATGTTGATGGCGACAATCCGGTCCGCGATGGTGGGGCCTTTGACCGCGCGGATGAAGCAGGCGATGATAAAGACGGCCAGCACGCTCAAAGCCGCGATATAGAGGAAACTATAAGCGTTTTGCAGCATCAATGCTTCATCCTTTCTTCCCACTGGGATTCTTTCAGAAGCAGGCGCTTTTCAAACTCGCTGTGGAACACGCCGTCCTCCAGGCTTTCATCCAGGCAGTGCACCAGGTATTCATCTTTGTTCAGATTAACGGTGATAGTGCCCGGCGTCAGGGTGATGCAGTCAGCCAGGATGATGCGCGCGGGCGTGGTTTTCAGGCTGGTATGGTGGATGGTCAGCTTGGGCACCACGATGTCCCTGTCTGTCAAAATCAACCGCATGACCGCAAAATTCGCCAGGGTGATTTCCTTGATAAGCAGCCAGGCATAGCGGATGTAGCCGGGCAGCTGCCGCAGCATCAGCATCTGCTTTTTATTTGTCAACCCCGGTGTCACAAAACGCTGGACAAACCACGCCAAGGCAGGCGCGATCACAAGCCCGAACAGGACAATCTCAAGGGTCAGCTTGCCATTGAAGATGATCCACAAAAAAAACAAGGCCAACGCGATCAACACAAGTTCACCTTCTCTTATTCATTCCGGTGAGGATTCATTTCACCGCCCAAAATTATATCAAGAATTGCTTGATTGTCAAATGTATCTCATGGGATGAGAGCGCCCTGATCAGACCAGAATTCACAAAGGCGGCATGGCTGTCCATGCCGCGAAAAATCTGACTGATTTTTGTGATTATTGAATCTTTGTCGCCTGCAGCTGGGCGCGCACGCAGAGCTCCGCCGCCTTGAAGGCGTGCTCCTGCGTCATGGCGTTTTCGGTCATGTTGATGCAGTCCAGAATCAACTGACCAAAAAAGGGATAACCCACCTGACCGTTGACATTAAAGCGCTGCTCTCCGCTGCCGTTTACCAACAATACATGGTCGCCCGTGGTGGAATCGCTGCAGATATCCAGGTATTTGCGAATTTCGATGTAGCCTTCCGTGCCCAGGATCAGGGTGCGCCCATCACCCCAGGAGCGCAGGCCGGAGGGCGTGAACCAGTCCACCCGGAAATAGTTGGTGCAGCCATTGTCCGCCACCAGCATGGCATCGCCAAAGTCATCCAGCTCCGGATACTCAGGGTGGGCGTAATTGGCGATCTGGCTGTTGGTCACCGTGGCATCCTTGGCGCCGGTATAATACAGGAACTGCTCAATCTGGTGGCTGCCGATGTCGCAGAGGATGCCGCCATACTGCTCCTTCCTGAAAAACCAGTCAGGCCGCGCGGGCGCGTTCAGGCGGTGCGGGCCCAGGCCGATGACCTGCAAAACCTTGCCGATGGCCCCTTGGTCAATCAACTGCCCGGCAAAGATGGCGCCTTCCACGTGCAGTCGCTCCGAATAGTACACCATGTATTTTTTGCCGGTCCGCTTGACGGCGTCCTTGGCCTGTGCCAGCTGCTCCATGCTGGTCAAAGGCGCTTTGTCGGTAAAGTAATCCTTGCCGGCTTCCATCACTTCAATGCCCAGGGGGCAGCGCAGGTTGGTGACCGCGGCCGAGCAAATCATCCGGGTCTCCTTGTCCCGCAAAACCACTTCCTTGCTGTTTGCGGCGGTGGCCTGGGGGAAAGCCTTCAAGAACTGCTCGACTTTCCTGGGATCCGGGTCATAGACAAGCTTGAGCGTCGCTCCGGCTTCGACCAGGCCATTGCAGATGCCATAGATGTGGCCGTGGTCAAGCGCCAGGGCAGAAATGACAAACTCTCCATCTTTGACCACCGGGTTGGGCTTTCCCTGGGGGGCGTAGTTCATTCCGTCTGCTTTCATGTCAGGTCCTTTCTTGTGTCGGGCTGATGGTTGTATTGGATTCCGCGGCTTCATAACAGCCGTAGACCAGGTCCATGGTTGGTTTGATGCTGTCGGGCGTGATGGGAAAGTTCCTGCCTTGATTGACGCATTGATAAAAATCCTCAATACACAGGCGGTGGCTGGTGCCCCAATAACTCTTTCCAAGAGGCACAACCTCACTTTTTTCAAGGGATTGCAAGGTGCCGTCAAAGTACTTTATGCTCAGTTCATCCCCGATTAAACGCACACAGGCCTTTTCATAGGAGATTTCCAGGAAAATGGGCGCGTCCGTGCAATGGGCCATGCTGGCGTAGAACAAGGCATTGCATGTGGGGAAGCGGATATAGGCCTCAACGGTGTCTTCTACCTCAATGATGTCTTTCAAATGCCGGTTGTGCATGGAGCACTGCACATCAACAGGCGTTCCAAGCAGCAACACCAGCAAATCCATGGTGTGGATGGCCTGGTTGATGAGGGCGCCACCGCCTTCCAGCGCCTTCCTGCCATGCCACTCATCCGCGTAATAATCCGCGTCACGCCGCCAGGTCACAAAGCAGCGCGCGCCCAGCGCCTTCCCAAAATGGCCGGACTGTTGTTTTTCGCGCAGGTATACCACGGAATCATTGTAGCGGTTTTGAAAGCATACGCCAATTTGAGTTTGGCTGGCCTGCTCAGCGAGCATCAACTTTTCAAAGGACAACCTGTCCATGGCCGCCGGTTTTTCCAGAAACACGTGAATGCCCTGCCGCAAGGCCTCAATGGCCATGTCTGCGTGTAAGTAATGCGGTGTGCATATATGAAGCACATCCGGATGCTCTTCATTGATTAGTTCCCCCATGGACGCATAAGGCTTCAATGAATACTTGTCGGCGAAGTCATCGGCTTTTGCTTTGTTGATGTCCGCGCAGGCGATGAGTTGTACATCGCTGTTGGCTAGCAGGGCAAGCGCGTGGATGTGCGCGATCCGACCGCAGCCGATGATGGCACTCTTCATTGTGACACGCTCCGGGGTTTTCTTTGCCTCAAATATATATGTTCTTTCTGCCATCGTCAAGACAGTTGCTTGATGTCGCTCAAACGCTGACTTTGGCGTTTGGGGCGCCCGGAACAGTCCCATCATGTGCAATCTGGGTATACTATTATTGAGTACAAACAAGGAGGACACTATGTCAGAAAAAAAGCAAACAGGCATTGTCAACCGCCTTTTAAACAGAATGATTGACACCAATCAGGAAACGCACCCCGCTCAAGCCGAGAACACGGCCAAGCTGTCCTATGAAAAAGGGAACCTTGAGCAGGACAAAGTGAAGAGCAATGTATGGAACACCTGCCCGGTATTGGACGAACAGGGCAAGCCGCTGAAGGAATACTGATTCATTCTCCATAACTATATTTTGACCATAAGCCGGGGCGCATGTCCCGGTTTTACTTTGTCATTGCACTTCATCGTTCGCGCTTCATACCAGACGAACAATTCTAATTAACTGTCTCACCGAATTGATAAGGTTCAACGTTATATATTTTGTTTTTATTAAATTTATATATGTATTTATTACGAATGTGTGATATACTGGCAACATCACAAGCGACAAGGAGTCGATTATGCAATCCTGGTTGACTTTGCCACAAAAGCTTTATTACAGTTCTATCAGGCACAAAACGATGTTGTCCTCGGCCCAGAAAGCCTTGTTGTCCTGGGCGAAGATTGATCATAACACCGCTGTTCTGGACATGGATTGCAGTGATGGCAGATTGCTGCAAGCTTGCCTGGAGGAGTATCACCACCTGCGCGCGTGCGGCATTCTACCTTACAACACCCCTTGCCAGCAGACAGAGGACCTGCAAAAAAAAGGCGCTGAAATCCTCAGGGCGGAGAAATACGACATTCCCTGGCGGGATGAGAGTTTTGATACTGTGTTTCTCAACATGCTGCCCGTCGCGGCGACCGATCTGAACGACATTCTAATGGAAATCAAGCGCGTGATGAAGCCAGGCGCGCAGCTGTTGATCGCCAATCCTGGCTTGTATCTCCTTCCGCTGACAAGAATGTCCGGAAAAACCATCAAAAAATCGGCTGCCCAGGATCACCCGCTGAGCCTGATGAAAACGCTGGATCAACTGGGTTTTGCGGATGTATCCGCGCGCGTCACCCACATGCGGTATGCCGTGCTGGCAGCCCACCGGGCAGCGCAAACCTAAACAATGATGTCTATTGAGGCAGGCCAGGCAAAGATCCGGAAGAGGCGATCAAGCTTTGGCCTGTTGCTGGCGCTTCTATTAATCTTCAGCCCAGGTTTTGGCAAAAGCGTTCAACCAGCAAAAAATTATTCCCATGTGCGGGTGTTATTGACTGTTTTTGAGAAGCGGTCAGAGATTGACATCGGCATCTTTGGCAATTACCAGCTGGATCAGACCATCAGTTTTCAGTATGGCTCAGACATCCGTCTGTCCATCGCGCAAGGCCGGATTCTGCTGCGGTATGAAGGCCTCGGCTATCTGGGCGGGCAAAGCATACAGCTCATTCGTTACAAAGGGGAAAACGGCCAGGAGAACGGCCTTCGCATTCATGGGCAGAACAATCTGTACCCGGGAGACCTCAGGGTCAGCATCAAGGACGGCTTCCTGTCTCTGATTATGACACTGCCTGTGGAGGAATATCTGCAGGGTGTTGTTCCATATGAGATGGATGACGGTTTCCCCTTGGAAGCTCTGAAAGCGCAGGCCATCGCGGCCAGGACCTATACACTGGCGCACCTGGACGCTTCCAAGGCGTATGATGTTGTTGACAACACCAATGACCAGGTGTTCCGCGGCATCAATCCCCAGCATCAAAACGCCATCAATGCCATCGAACAAACAAAAGGCGTAGTCAGTGTGTTTGAAGGGGCATTGGCCAGGCCATATTACACGGCAAGCAATGGGGGGATCACCGAATCCGCCTATAATGCCTGGGGGCGTGAAATCATTCCCTACCTCATTATTCAAAAGGATCCCTATGACATAGAAAATCCTTTAAGCATCAGCAAGACCGCCGCTATCGCGAAGGAAAAGCAAGCGGGCATGAACCAGCAGTCAATCTTGTTGTATGACATAATCACAAACCGCCTGCGGGCTCAGCTCATCAACAAGGGTTCCCTCCAGGAAGGGCATTCGCTTGAAATCCTTGGCATCGACCAGGTTCAACCGCATTCAACAAAGTATGGCGGCAAGGACGGCGTGATGAAGTTTCTGCGCTTTGATGTTTCTGCCTTGGTAGAAAGGCCGTCATCACTCGCTCAGGATGAAGAGGTCAGCGTTACAGGGCAGTCGGCCATAGGCAGCAACAAAACCAACGCAAACGCCACTGAAAAGCGAACTCAGAACGCCTCTGTTGACATCCTGATTTTCCCGGACATCGAGCAATTGCTGGGCTTGTCGATCAACCGCAACGAGAATGAAATTGTCACAGTAAAAACAGACGATCACAAACACCTCATCGCATTTGGCCGCTACGGCCATGGCGTTGGCATGAGCCAGCGCGGCGCGGAGTGGATGGCGGCGCATTACAACTGGAAGTATGAACAAATTCTGCGGTTTTACTACCCCGGCACAAGCCTGGAAACCTATGATACACAGGCAGAGCCATTGGGTTTGTATGCGGTTGATTACTTGGCTACACCCGGCCCGGCACCTACAGCCACCCCCAGGCCGACCTTGATGCCCTTGAACATGACGCCAGCACCTGACCAGAAAATCATTCTTGTGGACGGTATCGCAGAAAACTCTTCACTAAACCTTCGTTTGCAGCCGGATTACCTGTCAGGCATTGTTACCCGGTTGTATTACGGGCAGCGTTTGATTTTGGTTGAAGAATTGGAAAACGGGTGGATGGAGGTCAAAACGGATACCCTGACCGGTTTCCTGCGCCACGAGTTCGTTTCCATCCAGCCTTAAAAGATGATAGAATTCTGGCAGGCGGCGATGCTGCCTGCTTTCTGTTTTGAGTGAAGATAAAGGAAAGAAACATGAAGAAAGTAGCAATTTTCAAACCCTCCATGATTAATTTCATGCTGGAAATCAGGCTGAACAACAGCAAGGAGTTCATGCAAAACAACAGGCCGCGGTATGAAAAGGCAATGAAGGAGCCTTATTACGCGCTCATTGAAGCATTGAGCCCCACGATGCTGCGCATTGATGAAGGCATGGAAGTCCGGCCAGCGAAAGTTCTGTCAAGAATTTTCAGGGACACCAGGTTTTCAAGGGATAAGTCGCCCTATCGGGATCATCATTGGATTGCCTTCCGCCATCAGGGTGAACCGCGCGACGAAGCGGTCATGTTCTGGTTTGAAATCCGTGTTCAAGCGGTCAGCTGGGGGCTGGGCTTCTGGGGAGAGAACAGAAAAGCCATGTCGATTTTAAGACGCAGGATGCTTTCCAATCCGGATGAAATGATCGGGCTTCTGCGCTTGCTGGATGATGAAGGATTTGTTTTAAGCGGCAGCGCCTATAAACGCATGGAGATCCCAGGCTCTCTTCCGTTGGCCTTGGCTGATGTCTATCCGATGAGGGACATCTATATCACAAGAAAAAAAGTTGATCCGCAAGCAGTATTCAAGCCGGGCTTTGAAAAAACCCTGGAGCGGGATTTCCTGACATTGGCGCCATGGTATCGGCTGTTGCGCGGCTGCTATGAACTCGGCATGGCCGAGAATCTGTAAACATTCATCAGTCTGTTGTTACATACCAGGGTTTGTTTTTTTTATCTTCTGATTTTTAAATAAGTACCCGGCGTTTGTCAATAAAAAAACAACCCTTTGATGGGTTGTCATCATGTAGAATTGGCCTACCTTGCTTACAAAGTACGATAAACGGAAATCACTTTGCCAAGAATCTCCACATCCTTGACGATGATGGGCTGCATGGCATTGTTTTCCGGCTGCAGCCTGAAGTGACCCTTCTCTTTGTAAAAACGCTTGACGGTGGCGTCGCCTTCTACCAGGGCGACAACGATGTCTCCGTTTTGCGCGTGGGGCTGCTGTTTAACGACCAGGTAATCCCCATTGAGGATGCCAGCCTGAATCATGCTGTCACCGCGCACCAGAAGAGCGAAGTGTTGGCCATCCCGGAGCATGAATTCAGGAATGGGCAGCATCTCAGATGCGTTTTCTTCCGCCAAAATCGGACTGCCGGCGGCGACCGGGCCAAGCAGGGGAACCATTCTGATGAGTTCCCTTTCTTCTTCAGCAGAGGGCTTCATCACTGCCATCGCGCGCGGTTTCATGGTGTCGCGCTTGAGGATGCCTTGTTTTTCAAGGCGTTTGAGGTGGCCATGGACCGTGGAGGTGGATTTGAGCCCCACCGCGTCGCATATTTCACGGACGGAGGGCGGGAAGCCATTCTCGGCAATTTGCTCACGGATAAAATCAAGGATGAGCGCTTGTGTCTCTCCGTGTTTCCGTTTGTTCTGCTGTCCTGACTGGCTCATGCATTTCCTCCCGGATGTGATGCATTCATTATAACACGCAAACATATGTTTGCAATAGCAAATTTTGCCCAAGATTTACTTAAACGTCTGAGGGTTCAACTGTGGGCAGAACAATGCGTTTTGCCGCTTCTTTCCGTTTGGCATCAGACATCGCGGCATAGTGTTTTCTGGTGGTATTGACATCGGCATGGCCCAGGGTATCTGCCACAAGGTAGATATCCCCGGTTTCCTGATACAGGTTGGTTCCAAAGGTGCTGCGCAGTTTGTGGGGGCTGAGCTTCTTTTTTAAAGGCGCCCCGATCAAGGCGTATTTTTTGACAAGGTTCTCAACCGCCCGCTGGGTGATTCTTCTTTTTTGCAGGGAGAGGAAGAAGGCATACTCATGTCCGGGCAAGGCTTCGATCTCGTTTCGTTCCTGCAAGTAATGTTCCAGGCAGGATTTCACGCTATCCGGATAATATAAAATGGTCTGGTTGCCGCCCTTCCTGGTCACCATAAAGGAGTTGCGTTCAAATTCAAAATGGTCGGTATCAAGCCCCACCAACTCGCTCACCCGAATGCCAGTGCCTAAAAACATCATCAGGATGGCCAAGTCCCGGCGTTGGGTGTTGCGCAGGTAGGCCTGCTGTGTTTTGCTGAAGCCCTGCCCGGAAATGACCGCGTCCATCATGCGCTGCACTTCATCCTCTTCCATGTACAGAATCGGTTTGCTGTGCCGTTTGGGCATGGAGACCAGAGCCGCGTTGTTAGCCGGAATGACTTCGCTTTTAAACAAGTAGTCTAAGAAGGAACGTACGGAGCTCAGCTTGCGCATGATGCCCAGCTCCTGATTTTGGATGGACACGCTGCGGCCGGGCTTTGCCAGCTGTTTGTTCTGCTCGTCCAGTTGCTTGTAGTAAAATTGCAGGTAATCCTGAAAGCCTTCTATGTGCCGCGCGGTGATCCGCGCCAGATGAGCCTGCTCCATCAAGCGGGGAGAGGCATCCGAAAATTCGCTTTCTTCCTCCGCCAGATACCGGAAGAACAAGCGCAAATCATAGGCATAGGCCTGGCGCGTCAAGGCGCTGGTGACCTGTGAAATAGAACGAAAATAATCAGTGCAAAGGCGGGGGAGTTCCAAGAGGACTTCCCGCAGTTTGTCCGCAGCCGCCTGCGCTGTCTGATGATGAAAACTGACTCGTCTCAATGCTGGCTCCTGTTTTTGTCAATCCAACAACAGTATACGGGAATTGAGAGGTGAAGACAATCACTCACACATTCATGTAAAAAACGGAACATGATATTGACAATGTTGTTTATGGTTGATATATTCTTAATGCATCACTTTGAGGAGGTACCCTATGTCCGGTTCCGTTTTATTCCAGGGCTCTGCCAATCCGATTGAGAAGACGCCCGTTTCAGTTGAAGGCACCCACCAACCCGATGCCCTGGCCGCTGCCAGCGGCCTGTGGATTGAGTCTGCCGGCTCTGCCATGCTCACCCAGGGCGATTACTCGCTGAAAAACCAGGCAAACTGGCTGCTGGTCATGTGCCAGAACGGCTATTTCCAATTGAACACCAACGACCTGAAAATCCGCAACCGCGAGTGCTGCATGATTCCCGCAGGCACTGACAACGCCATTTTGCACATTGAGCAGGAAGCCAGGATCATCTGGATGACCATCGCGGGCAATCTGGCCGGCGAGTTCATGACCCTGATGGGCGCGCTGCCGCACCGCGCCATGAAGCAAGGCGCGCTGCCGTCCCAGTTGAAGCTGGGCAAGCACATCGTTCAGGCCATCGTCCGCATCGGCTCCGCGCGCGAGGCGTCTTCCGCCCAGCTGCAGCAGCTGCTGTGGGGCTTGCTGGCGTCCCACTCTGGCCAGCCGGTTGCCATGGACGCCGTGCTGTCGCATGAAATCTCCAAGGTGATTGACGCCATGCGCAAAAACCAGTACAAGGACTCCTTCACCCTCAATGACATGGCCAACTTGAGCCGCATGCCGGTTGAAACCTTCCGCAAGCGCTTTGTATCCGAAGTGGGCATGCCGCCGCAGAGCTACCAGCTGTTTTGCAAGATGGAGCGCGCCAAAACCCTGCTTAAGGATGGCCTGACCGTGCGCCAGGCCGGTGTTGAAGTGGGCATGGAAGATCCCTATCACTTCTCCAAAACCTTTAAGAACATCGTGGGCATGAGCCCCTCCCACTACACCAAGACCACCCAGCAGCAGTGATTCCGCAGTTAAGCCCTGCCCAGGCAAGGAACTACAGCGCGCTGCAGCTGGCTTTCATCGGCGACGCGGTGTACAACCTGTACACCAGGCTGAACAGTTTGAAAGAGGGGAAAGGCCTGCGCGCCATGCACCTTGGCACCACCCGGCGGGTCAACGCCGTTGCGCAGTCCCAGGCCTTGAGCATGTTGGACAACCTTCTGACAGAGGAAGAGCGCGACATTGTCAGAAGAGGGCGCAATGCCCACCCACGCCACACCGCGCCGCGCAGCGCCACCAGCGCGCAGTACAGCGCTTCCACAGGCTTTGAAGCCTTGATCGGCTTTCATTTCCTGACAGGGCAGACAGAACGCCTGAACACGTTTCTTAATTATCTTTACTCAGAACAAGCCGTATAGGATACGCATTGACCAAACAGGTTGAAAGGGTATTATGCCAAACAACAACAAACCCGGTTCCAAGAATTTTCAGAGTTACTTCAAACCCGGCAGCCAGCCCGGCAAGCCCGCGGGCAAGCGCTCTGACGCGCCCAAGCCGTCCGCCGGCGGAAACAAACCACGCTTCAACAACCCAAAAGGCCCCAGGCAGTCTGACGCGCGTGAGCGCGACCAATCCGGCTTTCAAAAGCAGGACATCCGCAGGGGAAGGGGCAACATCAATCAAATTCCCCAAGCCAAGCCTTATTCCAGCAGCAGCTTTGACCGCGGCTATGAGGAAGCCTCCTCATCCAACCGCCAGTATGACAGAAGCTTCAAGCGCGCCCAGCAATCTTCTGGCAGTAACCGCCAGGGCGAGCAGGGCAGGTTTGGCCGTCCCGGCAGCCAAAAACCGCAAGGGGATCGCTTTGAATCTCCAGCAATGAAGCGCTTTGGCCCGGGCAGCAGCCCCAACCCGCGTCCCTTCGCAAAGCCGGCCAACCGGCCTTTCACGGCGCCTTCCAAGGTTTTCACACCTGCCACCGCGCAGGAAAGCCAGCTTGCTCCCGCGGTCGATTATGCCGAGGACATGCCCCAGGTGAACCTGCTGACCGGGCGCAACCCCATCCGTGAAGCCATCAAAACCGGGCGCGACCTGGAAAAGCTGATGATCGCCAAAGGCGAATTGTCCGGCTCTGCCAGGGAGATTGTCAGCCTGGCCAAGAAGGCCAGCATCATGATCCAGTCTGTTGAACGCAGCCGCCTGGACCAGTTGGCCCGCAACCACCAGGGCATGATTGCCTTCGCCTCGGCCTACCAGTACTCCTCTGTGGAGGAAATCCTGGATTTGGCCAAGCAAAGGGGAGAAGCGCCCTTCATCATCATCCTGGACCAGATTACCGACCCGCACAACCTGGGCGCTGTCATCAGAAGCGCGGCCTGCGCGGGTGTGCACGGCGTCATCGTGCCCATGCACAGGGCTGTCGGCCTGACCCCGGCCGCCGTCAAGGCGTCCGCTGGCGCGGTGGAGCACATAAAGGTCGCCCGGGTGACCAACCTGAACCAGACCATCAAATCCCTGCAAAAGCAAGGTATCTGGCTGTATGCGGCGATGACAGAAGGCGAGGACTTCAGAACGGTGAAGTTTGACGGCCCCTGCGCGCTGGTGATTGGCAGCGAGGGTGAAGGTGTCAGCCAGCTGACCGCTTCCCTGTGCGACAAGCACATCAAAATCCCCATGCAGGGCGAGATGAATTCCCTCAATGCGTCCGTTGCCGCTGGCGTGCTGATGTACGCCGTTTACGCCAAGCGCTACCCGGTCTGAAGCCCACGCCCAAGCGGATTGGATGCCTTTGAAAACCCAAACGATTCAAGCAAAAACAGTTGACAAACAATGGTGGCTTGTATAAACTGGCAAAGGTATCCGTTTCCGCGGGTGTAGCTCAATGGTAGAGCTCCAGCTTCCCAAGCTGATCACGTGGGTTCGATTCCCATCACCCGCTCCACAAGCCACATGCGGTCATCCGCGTGGCAGGAGGGCCGGTATCCCGGCAAGCAAGCCGGCTTTCTGCCCGGCAGACAAACCGTAAA
>LSQX01382065.1_pt1 | contig 41115 bp, 37 predicted proteins | sample 654561 | NCBI WGS metagenome assembly LSQX01 (sample SAMN04489861, study PRJNA283612) | anaerobic digester metagenome | isolation source: 4 biogas reactors fed with cattle manure at either 37C or 55C with and... | place: Denmark: Kongens Lyngby | collected 2014 | reverse complement strand
GAATGCCCGTGAGCTGGAAGCGGCCGAGGGTGATGTTATCCGCGGCCATGGGACGCTCGCCTTGCAACACGTGGATGTCGACCGCGGTTTGGTTGTCCGTAGCAGTAGAAAAGATCTGCTTCTTGCTCGTGGGAATCGTGGTGTTGCGTTCGATCAGCTTGGTAAACACTCCGCCCAACGTCTCGATACCCAACGACAGAGGCGTCACGTCGAGCAACACGATGTCGTGGACTTCACCCGCCAGCACGCCGGCTTGGATGGCCGCGCCAATGGCTACGACCTCGTCCGGGTTAACGCCCTTATACGGCTCTTTCCCGGTAAGATTCTTGATGGCTTCCTGTACCGCCGGGATCCGGGTCGAGCCGCCTACCAGAATTACCCGGTCAATGTCGTGCGGCTGCAATCCGGCGTCGCTCAGGGCNNAGATGGGTATAAGAGACAGTTTCAATGGCTTCCTGCACCGCGGGGCTACGGGTGGAACCGCCCACTAGGATGACCCGGTCGATGTCCTGCTGGGTAAAACCGGCATCGGAGAGGTCCTGGCGCAGGGGCCCCATGGTCTTTTCCACCAGATCCGCGGTGAGCTCGTTGAACTTGGCCCGCGTCAAATCGATATCCATATGGAGCGGCCCGCTCGGTCCTTGCGTAATAAAAGGCAGGTTGATGTTGGTCGTCAAGACGCTCGAGAGCTCGATCTTGGCCTTCTCGGCGGCATCCTTCAAGCGCTGCATCGCCATGCGGTCCTGGCTCAAGTCGACGCCGTGCTCCTTCTTGAATTCCGCCACCAGCCAATCCATGATGCGCTGGTCGAAGTCGTCTCCGCCGAGTCGGTTGTTTCCGCTCGTCGCCTTCACTTCGAAGACGCCGTCGCCGACCTCCAAGATTGACACGTCGAACGTACCGCCGCCGAGGTCGAAGACGAGGATCGTCTCGTCCTTGTTCTTGTCCAGGCCATAGGCCAACGAAGCAGCCGTAGGCTCGTTGATGATGCGCAAGACTTCGAGGCCTGCGATGCGCCCCGCGTCTTTAGTCGCCTGCCTTTGGGCGTCGGAAAAGTAGGCGGGTACCGTAATGACGGCCTTTTCCACCTTCTCGCCGAGATACGCCTCCGCGTCGCTTTTGAGCTTTTGCAGGATGAAAGCCGAGATCTGTTGCGGGGTATATGTCTTACCCCCGATCGTCACCTTTTTGTCCGTGCCCATGCTGCGCTTGATCGACATGACGGTGCGATCGGCGTTGGTGATGGCCTGCCGCTTGGCCACCTGACCGACGAGGAGCTCACCCTCTTTGGAAAACGCGACGACCGACGGCGTCGTGCGTCCGCCTTCCGCATTGGGAATAACAACGGCCTCGCCGCCTTCCATCACCGCCACGACCGAGTTCGTAGTGCCAAGGTCGATGCCGATTACCTTGCTCAAACCGGGTCCCTCCCATGTCGCCTGATTGGACAACAGTTCATTCGGCTACCCGCACCATGCTCGCGCGGAGAATTCTCTCTCCCATACGGTAGCCTTTCAATAGTTCATCTACAACCGTGCCGGACTCGATCCCGTCGCCGCCGGGCACTTGGCCTACGGCCTCGTGCACGGTCGGATCGAAGGGATGGCCAACGCTGGGTATGACTTCGACTCCGGCGCCTTCGAGGACTTCACGGAGTTGACGCAGGACCAGCCGCACGCCCTCCGCCAGAGGTCCCTCACCGTCCCCCGCGGCATCGGCCGCCCTTTCCAGATTGTCGACGACCGGGAGCAACTCAATGATGAAATCAGCGGTCGCCGTCTCCTTCAAGACCGCCGCCTCCGACTCCTTACGGCGCTTGTAGTTGTCGAAGTCGGCCCGCAGCCTCTGGTACAGGGCGACCATGCGCTCCCTCTCGGCCTGGGCCTCCTCTAAGCGCTGCTCGAGCTCGGCCCACTCCTCGGGCGTGCGCACCGAAGGCGCTGCCTCCTCCGCTCCCGATCCGTCCGCATCCGTAGACGCTGCGTCTGCATCGGTGCGCTCCGCGTCCCCTGAGCCGTCAGCCGTAGTTGCGACGTCTTCGCGGTCAATTTCCTGACTCCTTGCTTCCGGTTCGTGACCTGCATCCGCAGCGGGCGGTACACTGCGTTCGGGTCCATTCTGCTCTACAGTCTCTGCCATGGCAATCTCCTTCCGCCTATGCGCGCCACGGGCCGGGCTGGGATGGGCGCACAGCCCACGCCGGCACGGCCCGTCGGCTTATGATGATACCGACAGGGAGGCGGAGTCTAGCGCCTCTTAAAGTCGGTAAGAATCTCGCTCAAGCCGTCCGCGACGAACTCCAGGACACCCAATACGCGGGCGTAGTCCATTCTCGTCGGACCTAAGAGCCCAAGGCTGCCGACCACGCGGCCGCCCATCGAGACCGTCGCGGTCACGACGCTGCACTCTTGCATCTCTTCCCGCACGTTCTCCCGTCCGATGGTCACTACCACGCCCGTTCGGCCGAGGCACGTGTTCACCATCTCGTGCATGCTGTCCGGCTCGTCAAAGAGCGCCAGTACGGCCCGAGCCCGCTCGACGTCCTGAAATTCCGGATGCTCGAAGATATTTGTCGCGCCTTCCACGAATATCCGTTCGTCGCCCGAGTCGTCCAATCCGCTTGTCAACAGCTCCATAACGGTATAAAACAGCGCGGGCGTGCGAATGACCTCGCGCAGCTCGGAGATCAAGGTGGCCGTAACATCGCTGATGGTAACTCCCCTGAGTCGCTCGCCGAGGAAGGCGTTGAGAAGTGCCATCTCCTCCGGCGCGATGGGCGAATCGATTTCGACGATGCGGTGCTGAACGAAGCCGGGCTCGATGACCAAGACGACAAGCAAATGGGCTGGATCGAGGGCGATAAGCTGAAAATGGCGACACACGCTCTCCGTTGCCCGGGGCGTGACGACGAAGGACGTGTACTGCGTCAACAACGAGAGCATGCGTGCGGTGCGATGAATAAGCTCCTCAACCGCTCGGGCCTGTGAGAACACCTCTTCGTGCAGCCGTCTGCGCTCCGCTGCGCTCGGTCCCACGGGATCGAGCAACGCATCCACGTAGTAGCGGTATCCCTTGTCCGACGGAATGCGTCCCGCCGACGTGTGTGGCTGTTCCAGATACCCCGCCTCTTCTAGATCGGCCATCTCGTTCCGGATCGTCGCCGGACTGACGCCCAACTGGTACTTACGGGCAATGGTGCGAGAGCCGACCGGTTCTGCGGAGGCAATATAATCTTCGGTAACGGCTTGCAATATTCGCCGCTTGCGCTGATCCACCGCACCTCACCGTCCCCTCGATCTCCTTTCGTCGGGTGTTAGCACTCTTCAGCCGCGAGTGCTAGTATCAATTAACATATACACCACCGCATAGCCGGTGTCAAGAAGCGAACGACCCGCTCAGCGCAGGAGTTCAGCGATCACCCGATTGCCCAAGAGGCGTCCACGGGGCGTAAGACGCAAATGATCGTCCTCTATTTCAACGAGTCCCAGGCCGCGCAGGCGCTCTACGGTGCTGCCGTACACGGCGAGCAAGTCACGGTCGAACCGGCGGCGGAACGCAGTGAGCGAAACGCCTGCGGTAAGCCGCAGTCCGAGCATCATCGTGTCGTCCATCCGCTCGTCGGCCGTAAGCTCCTCCCGGCCCTCGATGGGCAGCACGCCTCGCCGGACGGCCGCGGCGTATTCGGCCAGGCCGCGCACGTTCCAATGCCTTTGTCCTTGCCAAGACGAGTGGCTGCCCGGGCCGGCACCCAGCCACTCGTCGTTGCGCCAATAGATCAGATTGTGCCGGCACTGATGGCCCGGGCGGGCAAAGTTCGAAATCTCGTAGTGCTCGTAGCCCGCCTGTTCGCACATTCGCAGCGTCTCCTCGTACATCCAGGCCTCGTCGTCCTCGTGAGGCAAGTCGAGCCGGCCTTCCCTGTGCAGGTCAGCAAAGGGCGTACCTTCTTCGATGATCAGACTGTAACACGAGAGGTGGTCGGGAGACAGTGCAATCGCCCCGGTCAACGTATCAATCCACTCCCGGCGCGTCTGGCCCGGCAGTCCATACATCAGGTCAAAATTGACGCTGGGAATGCCCGCCTCCCGAATCTGTTCCACGGAAACGAGTACGTCGCGCACCGTATGGTTGCGCCCGATGCGCTGCAAGAGCTCGTCCGACAGGCTCTGCACACCGAGGCTGACGCGCGTCACTCCCGAGGCTTCCATGGCACGCAGGCCTTTTACCGTCACGCTTCCCGGATTGGCCTCGACCGTAACTTCCGCGTCAGGCTGAAGTCCGACCGTGTCACGTACCCAGCCGATCACGTCGGAAAGCTGAGAGCCCGAGAGCACCGTAGGCGTTCCGCCGCCGATAAAAAGGGTGTCGAAAGGCGGAGGCGCAAACCGGTCGCGCAACAACTCCAGCTCTCGCCTCAGCGCGTCGAGAAACGTGCGCACCGCCTCCCGCTCTACCGCAAACGTGTTGAAGTCGCAGTAAGGGCACTTGCGCACGCAAAAGGGAATGTGTACGTACAGACCAAAGCGATCGGGCGTCATCTCAGTCGATGCTCAACACCGCCATAAAGGCTTCCTGGGGCACTTCCACCCGGCCGAGCTGCTTCATGCGCTTCTTTCCCTCGCGCTGTTTTTCCAGGAGTTTGCGCTTGCGCGTCACGTCGCCGCCGTAGCATTTGGCCAGTACGTCCTTGCGCAAAGCACGCACCGTTTCGCGGGCGATTACCTTGTTTCCGATGGCCGCCTGAATGGGCACCTCGAACATCTGCCGCGGGATGACTGCTTTCAGCCGCTCCGCCAGCTGCCTGCCCCGCTCCTGCGCCTTGCTGCGGTGCACGATACAACTCAGTGCGTCGACGACCTCATGGTTCAGCAGGATATCCAGCTTGACGAGGTCGGTCTCACGGTAGCCGATCGGCTCATAATCAAGGGAGGCGTAGCCCTTGGTCCGCGACTTAAGCTTGTCGAAGAAGTCGAGCAAGATTTCAGCCAGGGGCAGCTCATATTCCACAAGTGCCCGTTCAGTCGTCACGTACTCCATGTTCTTGAACACTCCGCGCCTGTCCTGACACAGCTCCATCACAGGGCCGACGAATTCCTCGGGAACCAAGATTTGCGCACGCACATACGGCTCTTCGACCTTGTCGATGTGCTGCGGCGCCGGATAGTGCGCCGGATTGTCCACTTCGCGCACTTCACCGTTCGTCAAAGTGACGCGGTACACGACACTCGGGGCGGTAGTGATCAGCCCGAGGCCGAACTCCCGCTCGAGCCGCTCCTGGATGATCTCCATGTGTAAAAGACCTAAGAAACCGCAGCGGAACCCAAAGCCGAGGGCTTGCGAGCTTTCGGGCTCGTAGACCAACGAGGCGTCGTTGAGCCTGAGCTTGTCGAGGGCGTCGCGCAGATCCCCGAAGTCCTCGTTGTCGATGGGGTACAGGCCACAGAACACCATGGGTTGGGCACGACGAAAACCCGGCAGCGGCTCGCTAGCGGGACGGTCGGCCAGCGTAATCGTGTCGCCGACCCGCGTGTCCTTGACGTCTTTCATCTGGGCTACGATGCAGCCGACCTCACCCGCCTCCAGCTGCTCCACCGGCACGAGCCGGGGCCGAAAGACCGCAAGCTCCGTCACCTCGAAGGACTTGCCCGTCGACATCAACCGGATCGTGTCTCCCACGCGGACCCGGCCGTCCATGACCCGCACATACGGAACGGCACCTCGGTAAGAATCGTAATGGGAATCGAAGATCAAGGCGCGCAGGGGCGCATCGGGATCGCCCTTGGGCGGCGGAATCCGCTCGACGATCGCCTCGAGTATGTCGTCAATTCCCTGACCCGTCTTGGCGCTTGCCAAGATGGCCTCGGACCCGTCGATGCCGATGCTCTCTTCCAGCATCCGCTTGACCCCTTCGGGATCGGCGTTCGGCAGATCGATCTTGTTGATGACGGGGATGATCTCGAGGTCGTGTTCGAGGGCCAAGTACAAGTTGGCCAGCGTTTGCGCCTCGATACCTTGGGCCGCGTCGATCACCAAGAGCGCGCCCTCGCAAGCGAACAGGCTCCGCGACACTTCGTAGGAAAAGTCGACGTGTCCCGGGGTGTCGATCAAGTTGAGGACGTAGTGTGCCCCGTCTTTGGCGGTGTAGTCCAACCGGACGGCTTGCATCTTGATGGTGATGCCGCGCTCGCGCTCGAGGTCCATCGAGTCGAGCACTTGCTCTACCATCTCACGCTCTTGCACCGCGCCCGTACGCTGGAGCAGTCTATCGGCCAGAGTCGATTTGCCGTGATCGATATGGGCAATAATGCAGAAGTTACGCACGTGAGACTGCTGCATGTAACGATCTCTCGTCCCTCTCAACAGAGTTCAATAGTTGATTATAGCATATCCTCGACTGGATAGCGCCGGGCGGGTGAAGGAGACGCTGCTGACTGGCAGAAGTACTGTTTGGATCGGTACCCGCCACGGCGCGGCAAGGGGATGCAGGTCAGCGTACAGGAGGTTTCGGCTTGTCCCATTCACGCCGCATGGCAAGGACGGCCGGTCTGGTCATGCTCCTTATCTTGGCCAGCCGGCTTCTCGGGCTCGTCCGAGAAATCGTGATCGCCAAGATCTTCGGGATGACGTGGGAGACCGACGTCTTCCGCAACGCGTTCAACTTGCCCGACCTGATGTACTTTCTCCTCGTCGGCGGGGGCCTCAATGCCGCGTTCATCCCGGTGTTCACGAGCCACCTGGCCAAAGGCGAAGAGGACGAAGCCTGGCGGGTGGCCAGCACCTTTTTTTCAGTCACGACCGTTGCCCTCGTCGCCATGGCGACCTTAGGGGCTTTGCTCACACCGTACCTCGCGCCTTTGGTCGGATACGGCTTCGCCGGTCCGGCGCGGGACCTTCTTATCGACCTCATGCGTATTCTTTTCGGAGCGGTCTTTTTCACCGCCCTAGCCGGTCTCGGCATGGGCGTGCACAAATCGTACAAGAGCTTTACCGCGCCGATGGTAGGTCCCATTCTGTACAACGGCGCTATCATCGCCGGTGCCTTCACTCTGGCCCGTTACATCGGCATCTACTCGATGGCGGTCGGCACAGTCGTCGGCGCCGTGCTCAACTTCGCCGCCCAGCTGCCTTTTTTTGTCCGCAAAGCAGCCGGCCGGTTCCGGCCCCGGTTCGACCTGGGGCATCCGAGCCTCATCCGCATCTTTCAGCTCATGGGTCCCTCGGTCGTGGCGTTGTCCATCTTCCAAATCAGCTTCACCATCTCCGCCAATCTGGCCTCCGCGTTGGCCGAGGGCAGCGCGAGCGCCCTACGCATCGGGCAACAGCTCGTTCAGCTTCCCTTGGGAATTTTCGCCATGGGAATGGGCACCGTCCTGCTTCCCACGCTGTCGGAGCTCGCGGCCCAGCGCGACCTCGATGCGTTCAGGGAAACTTTCTCGACGGGGCTCCGGGCGGTGCTGTTCATCACGATCCCGGCCGCGTTCGGCCTTGCCGTACTGTCCGTGCCCATCGTGCGGCTGCTGTTCGAATCCGGTGAATTTACGGCAGCCGACACGCAAATGGCCGCCGTCGCCGTCCGTTGTTACGCCGTCGGTCTCGGTGCGCAGGCGGCCGGGCAAATCTTGGTGCAGGTTTTCTCCGCCCTGCAGGACACGAAAGCACTCGTGCGCGTCAGCCTGCTCTCCATCGTCACGAACACCGCCCTGTCCCTGCTTCTCCTCTACGTGACGCCCTGGGGCCACGGGGCGCTCGCTTTGGCCTGGTCCGTCACCGTAATCCTCAACGCGGTCCATTACCTGCGCCGGCTGCGCCGGCACATCGGCAACATCCGCTTCGTGCCCCTGCTGCGGAGCATCGTGCAAGCCAGCTTCGCGTCGCTGGTCATGGCCGTCGGTGCCGGCGGCGCCGCTCACGCCGTCGGCATGCGGGTCGACCTAGGAACGCCGGCCGGCCGCCTTCTCCAGGTGAGTGCGGGCGTCGTCGTCGGCGTCGTCCTGTACGGCATTACGGCCCTGGCCCTGCGCATGCCGGAATTGCGTTTTGCGCTCTCAGCCTTCCGCCGCAGGGCAGCCCGGCAGCCATCTAGTTCGGAGTGATCACGGCGGGCACCAGATCCGCGGGTCCGTCCAAAGCGCGCCCTCCGTGCAGTTCCTCGTACAGCACTTCGGCCAGCACCGCGGCCAAAAGCTCCGCGCTGCGCAAGGCATAGGCTTCGTGGTCGTAGTAGTTGCCGATCTCCACGAGAAGCGCACGGGGATGCAGGTCCTGATTGTAAACGCCGTTTAAGTAAATGATGCGACGGAAAAGGCCGGGCTGCCGCAAATTCATGATCTCCGCCACCCTTCGGGCGAACGCGTCGTTTTCTTGCCAGCGCGGATGCCGGCTCGTATTGGCCGGACGACCCACGACGAGAGCAACTTGGGCCGCCTCGTCCTCTCCGACCGCGGCCACCATCGAAAGGTCCACAGCGCCGTCCCGGTGAACGTCCACGATGATTTTCAGCGACGGATATTGGCGCAGCAGGGACTCGACGGTCTTGCGCGACTCCACGTAGGCACAGCTGTGGCAAGGTGTATCGTGGAGAGTCGTGTCGTGAATTACGGGGATGCCGTACCGTTCACGCAGCGTCGCCGCGAGCCGCTCTCCTACCCGCACGATGCCGGTGTCGACCGTGCCGAAGCGGTGATACTCATGGGCGTCGGCCGGCGCGAAGTCGTCCCGGCGGTACATTTCGGAGGTATGGGTGTGGAAAACGGCGATGAGCGGCCCATCGCCCCAGGCCGCGTCGCGTAGCCACTCGTCCCGGTCGAGCAGGTCGTCAGGTAAGGGAGGGGGAACCGTACCGGGCGGTCCGTCCCTGTCCGGAGGAGCCGGGATCTGTAGACTCGGCTCCCTTCCCCGGGGAACCGAAGGCGACGGAACCACGGGAGAGGTCACTCCTGCTGCGCTCTGCGTCGAAGCCGTGTCTACCGTGGCATCCGTTCGGCTGCGCACGTAGACCGCGTACCCTACGAGCTCAGCCTCGAATACGCTCGCCGGATGTCCGGGGTCGTAGCCGATAAGCCGGTAAAGCCCCGCGCGGAGGGCGGCGCGCGCGGTCTCGTAAAGGCTTCGCCTATCTCCCGCCGGGCCCGGCCGCGGCAGGCTGTTCACCACCAACTGGTACGCGTGTTCGGCAGCGGGTTGAAATGGGCGTGCGAGGACGGGCAGGGCGCGGCCTACGCCGTCCTCGACTGCGCTGCCGAGCTGCTTCCACCCGGACGCAAGAGGTTGCGGGAGGACATCGCGCCAGCTGACGACGGCGAAGACCACGGCGATCGTCAAGGACAGCCAAAGCAGGCGCAGAGAAAAGCCGGCGATGCGTGCCGGACCTCCCCTTCCGTGGCGAGCCCAATGCAAGCGGGCAGCGCGCCGAAGGCGAAATAGGGTGTGTCGCATCGCGTGTCCGCCCCTTCCCCCACACCTTATGGCAGCACCCCGCGTGTTATGTGGTATACGCGCCGCCCTTTCTCCATACCGTGAGAGATGAGAAAAGCACCCAGGGTGCGTAGAAAGCGAGGCAGCCCCGATGCGCCAGACGGTTTGTGCCTTGGTGCTTTGCATCAGCATGGTCGCGGCTTGCAACCTAAGCGCCGCGATCGATCCCTTGCAGCTGCCCGTGCCCCTCGCGGCGTGCGACGTGGAGCGGGTCCTCACACTCACCTCCCCGTTCGTTCAGGGTCCTGACGTGATCGAACTGCAGGAGAGCCTCCGGGCCCTCGGCCTCTACGACGGTGCCATCGACGGAATCTACGGCCCTCGAACCCAGGAAGCCGTACAAGAATTTCAGCGGCTCGTCCGCCTGCCTCCCGACGGAGTCGTCGACGCCGAGGTATGGGCTTTGCTGTTGACGGCAGAGGAGCCTTCTCTACTCGAAACAGCACGCACCCCGAAACCAGAAGGCGACATTCACATCGAAGTCGACACGCGGACGCTCCGCCTTACAGTCTATGTGGACGGTAAACCTTACAAGAGCTACCCCGTTGCGGTAGGCCGGCCCACCCGGTTTACCCTCAGTCCGGTGGGAGAATGGAAAATTGTGCACAAAGGCGTCAACTGGGGCGGGGGTTTCGGCACGCGTTGGCTCGGCCTGAACGTCCCCTGGGGGATTTACGGCATTCACGGAACGAACAAACCTAGTTCCATCGGCACGCGGGCGAGCGCCGGCTGCATCCGCATGCAAAACCGCGACGTCGAGGAACTGTTTGAGTGGGTGTCCATCGGTACGCCGGTCCGCATCCTAGGTGATCCCCCCTCCCACCTGGAGTTTTCACGGCACTTGCGCGCGCCGCTTTCGGGCAGTGACGTCGTCTTCGTCCAGCTGCAACTCCACCACTTGGGCTTCGACCCGCAAGGCGCCGACGGCCGGTTCGGGGAAAACACCGCGCGAGCCGTACGGGAGCTGCAGGAAGCCTTCGGGCTGCCGGTGGACGGAACGGTCTACGACGATGTCTACTATATTTTGGGCCTGCGCTAGGGCGGCCTAGGGAGGATGCCGATGAGCTTCCGAAGGAGAGCGTCGGTCTGGATCGGCCTACTTCTCGTGGTCGCGGCACTCTTTGGCGGGGGTCGGTATTACTATCTGTGGCAAAAGAGACTGCTGCGAGTCGGCGACGTCGCCATCGATCCCCTGCGCGCCATCGAGCCAACCAAAGCGTACGACGTGCTCGTCTGGGAGTATGACTTGTACGTTCCCGGTGTCAACCCAGAATTGCGCCGTGCTGCACTCGAAGCTGCCGCGGCCGAATTGCAAGAGCTGCATCCAAATATAAGGATCCGGTTTGAGTGGTTCGAGGGCTCTCCATCGGCCGAGCGCCTGCTCGAGGCCCTCGAAGCCGGTGTAGGCCCCGACATTGCCGCCCTCGCGGGAGGTGCCGTGCTCGTCGACACCGCCTACCAGGTGCCGGTCACTCCCTATATGCAGGCTGCCACTCGCGAAGACCTGCTGCCGGCGGTAGCCGCAGCGGTGGGCTCCGGCGAGCACCTGTGGGTGTGGCCGCGGTGGATCGACATGACGGTATGGGTCGGAAGGGCCCCGTCCGTGCGTGAACTGGCGGACCGGCCGGCCCTCGGGGTCGACGAGCTCCTGCAGTTAAGGCAGACGTGGCATGCCCCGGGGAGCAGCGGCTCACCGGTTGTCTACCAAGCCTACGATCCCGCGCTATTTCTGGCGATCGCGGTAGGCATCACCGGCCGTTCGTTGCTCACTTCCGACGGAGCACTCGCCTGGAGCCGCGATGAGATCGCGCGCGCCGCGGGCGTGCTTTCCGGAATGGCCTCAGAAGGTCTTCTTTCACGAGACGCCGACGAGATCTCCCGCACCCGGCTACGCCGTTTCTATGAAGGAGAGGCTCATCTCATGGGCCCCGTGAACCGAACGCTCTTGCACCACGTACTTTCCCGCTTCGGCGATCTGACCCATGACGCGGAAAGGATCGCACCGCCCGAGGGAACGGCTGAAGTGGCTATCCTGTCCGCTCCGCTGCCGGACGGCCGTCTTCTCGGTCAGTACGGCACCGTCGCCTCGTACGCCGTTTTCCGACGCACCGACCATGCCGGCGACGACCATACCCAGGCCGTGATGCAAGTGGCTCAACATCTCAGCCGCCGGATGGGTTACTGGGAAGCAGCAAACCTGCTCGCGGTTCCTCCCTACGCCTCGTCCTTGACGTCCTGGTCGCGTGACGCGGGCTTGATCCAGGAGCAGGCGGAAGCCTTGATCGTCTTGGCCGAAAGGCTGGCCGCACCGCCCGTCGACGCTTATTGGTCCTTGATCGAGCAGCGGGCGGCAGAGGAAGTCATCGTGCCGCTCCTGCCGGACCTGATTCGTGGGGAGATCACGGCCGAGCGTTTTGCCGAAGAAGTCGTCCGGGGTGTGCAAAGTTTTCTGGCCACGCGCACCGCTCCCGCCTCAACCTTGTAAGTACAGGAGAATGTCGTCGAGCTCGAGCGAGGGATGGAGTGCAGCGTTGAGCGCCCCTGCGATGCACGTCGCCACGTCTTCGATCAACGCGTCGACTTCCTTTGGCGTGACGATCATTTGTGCAAACTCGGGTCCGAGGAGCTGGCGGATCATGTAACGCTTCTGGGCGCTGTCCAAAGGCAGCCCGAAAGGATCCGTGCCGCCCCGTTGGACCTCCCCTTTGGCTATGGCCCGCACCCTCTCGTCCCGTATGTTGATGCGTGCCGGATCGAGGCGCACCGGTCCTCCGACCCGATCGAAGCCGTCGGCGGGCGGATTCTCATGGGCCGCGGAGCCGGTCAAACTGCGAGTGATCCAATCTAAGGCGTCACCAACGATCGTCATGGCGTGAATGACCGTGGGCACGCCGACGGCAAGCACGGGAACGCCGAGGGTTTCTCGGGAAAGACCTTTGCGTACGTTGCCGACGCCCGCACCGGGTCGAATGCCCGTGTCGGCCAGCTGAACCGTAGTGCACAAGCGGTCCGAGCTCCGTGCAGCCAAAGCGTCGATACAGATGACAAGCTTGGGCTCGATGCGGTCGACCACGCCCCGTACGATCTCCATGGTCTCGATGCCGGTCAGCCCGAGCACGCCCGGAGCCATCGCAGCCACCGGCCGCAAACCGCCGCGCAGCTCGGGTGGCGCCATTTCGTAGAGGTGACGCGTAACGAGCAATTCCGACACGGCCCGCGGGCCAAGCGCGTCGGGGGTGGCGTTCCAGTTCCCCAGGCCGACCACGAGGCACGCTCCGTCCTGCGGGATTTCCAGGGCCTGCAGAAAGTGCTGAATTTCGCGGGCTATCTGCTGTGCGAGCTCCTCTTGGGCCTCGCGGTTCCGGTCTTTGAAAGCCTGCGACTCGATGGTGACGTAATTTCCTTGGGCCTTGCCCATCATTTCCGCGGCAGCCGGTGTCTTAATCGCGACGCGGCTGATCTTGGCTACCGGCGTCGTCTCGGTATCGACCCAAACTCCGGCGATCTCGGGCTCTCCGCGCCGCTCGACGGCTAGCTCGTGCGCTTCAATCGCCAGATCGGTGTACACGTCGTCGAAAAGCTGTGCGTCCTTTCCGTGCCTATCCGACATGCATGCCCTCCTCCGCTCCGGCGAGCAGCAGTTCCTCCAGCTCGGTCCAAGGGAACCCGGCCGCCAATGCGACGCGTCCTTTCCCGTCGTCTAAGAGAACAAGCGCCACGGGGCGGGCCGTAACGTGCAGCAACCCAGCATGGCCGCCGGCCGGCGCAAGACAGAATCCGCGGCATTCCACCGCCACCAGCACCCTTTGCGAACCGACGTACAACGGCGGCTCGTGACAGAGAACAAGAGTCGACTGCACCCCATCACCTCCGCCGGCCGGCTAGCAAAGTAGGTATAACTTGACCTTTCCGTCGGTCAATTATGCTGGTCAGCTGAGCAGTTGAGTGTCGCAAGCTACCCTCCCTGGGTACTGCCAGCGCTGCGTACGACAACGACGTATCCGAGAGCCTCCGGACTACATCGCGCCTGTTGAATTCCAGCTATGGGCATGCTACAATACTGAAGGTTATTCGGTCCAGACGTGTTCTGCTGCCGTGGAGGGATGCTGCTTTCCGCGGCCCCCTAGCGATGTACACGTTGTGCTACACTGTTGTGATTAGGGGGTGAGTTCAGGTAATGGCCAATTCCCGTTCCGCCGAGAAGAGGATTCGTATCAACGAGCGCAATCGAGCCTACAACCGCTCGATGCTGTCGCGCAGCAAGACTATGGTGAAGAAGTTCCTCGCCGCCTGCGAAGCGGCTGACCTCGAGGAAGCCCGCGCCAGGTACAACGAAGCTGCGTCCGTGCTCGACCGCGCTGCGAACAAGGGCGTCATCCATCCGAACAAGGCTGCCCGCAAGAAAGCTCGGATGGCCCGCCGCCTCGCGCAGTTGGCAAAGGCACAGTGAGAAGGTTACATTTGATGTAAAAGGCGCCCGTCAGCCGAAACGGGCGTTTTTTTACGCGCGAGAACGGGCTGACCGGCCTGAATTCGTCGCAGGCAGCGTGGCGAGCGCGACCGTGACCCACTCCAGAGCGGCCCTGGCCTCGGCGCCTCGCTTCAGATTCAAGTCGGCCGTCAACAAGAGGGATAGGGCTTCCATCAACTGCTCTTCCCCGTAACGGGACGCTTGCCGCATAAGGCGCTCGACGCCGAAGGTCGGCATCTTCAGCCCGAGCTCGCGGCGCACGCGTTCGGCGTCCCGTCCGCCGAACTGCCGCACGGCCAACAAGTGCCGAAAGTGCCGCGCCAGCATGGTCAGCACATAACTGGGATGGGCACCGGTGCCGAGCAGCCGGTCCAGGCAGGTCAGTGCCGCCGGCACCCGTCCGTCGGCCGTTGCGTCGCAAAACCGGAATATCTCGTTGTCGGCCGCCGACGGACCGGCCGCAGCGACCACGGTGAGAACGTCCTCGGCCGTGGCCAGATGCCCTTGCCCGACGTACGCGGCGACCTTCTCGAGCTCCGAGACAATTCCGTCGGGCTGATTGCCCCACCGCTCGGCCAGTAAAGCGGCCCCTTCTCGCGCCAATGCGATACCGAGCCGTTCGGCTTCGGCCATGACCCAATCCAGCAACCCTTCCCCCCGGGGCAAGGAAACCTCTACGTGGACGGCCGACGCGAGCAGGACCTTAGTCGCGGTTTTCCTTCGGTCGAGTTCTTCGGCGGCAAGCACGAGCACGGCCCCGGCAAAACCTTGTTTACAGGCTTCGGCAATGAGCTCTTGATCTTCAGCCTTCATCCGGTCGAAACGCCGAACGTACACGAGGCGCCTATCGCCGAGGAACGGCACGGTATGTATCGTTTCCAGCACCTGAGCCGCCTCGCACTGCTCTCCGTCAAAGACGCTCAGGCACAGATCGCGATCGGCCGCCGGGATGAGGGCCTTTTCCAAAATCTCAAACGCCCGCTCCCTCTCGACGGCACTGTCGCCCTCCACCAAATAGGCCGGATGAAACTGGCCGCGTGCCAGCTGCTGCTCAAGTTCGTCGACTGTCAGTGCGTTCCACCTCGATGACTGAAAGCTGTCCGGGCGGGCCGTGCCGGCGATGCGTATGCACACGCACACCCCAAGGCGTGAGATAGACCGTCACTGCTCCGTGCGCGTCGTTCCGGTATATGCGGGCGCCGCGCTCGGCGTACGCCGAAAGGGCCTCACGTGAAGGATGTCCGAATGAGTTGCGCCCCACTTGAAAGACGGCCACTTGGGGCTGGACGGCATCGATAAACCGCCAATCGACATCCCGAGCGGAACCATGGTGGGGCACCTTGATGACGGTCGCATCCAACCTTACGTTCTCGGCTCCCCAAAGCAACTCCTGCTGGCCGGACCGTTCCAGATCGCCGGGAAGCAGCACAGAGCCGTGCGGTGTGTCCAGGCGGAGTACGACGGACCCGTTGTTTAGGCTGGTCGCAGGCCCGTCACCGCGCGGGCCGAGGACTGTGAGAACGATATCGTCGTCCAACACGATGGTCTGGCCGCGCCGGGCCTCGTGGTAAAGCAGGCCGTGCCCGGCCAGTAGATCCACGTACTCACGGTAGGTCCAAGTATTCGCCGCTTGGCCCGAATCGAGCACCAAGCCTACCTGCCGCGTCCTCAACACAGCGAGCAGTCCCTGCAGGTGGTCTTCGTCGGGGTGCGTATTCACGACGATATCGACGCGGCGCACGCCGATGTGCTGCAGGTAAGGGACGAGCCTGCGTGCACCGACGTCAAAGTAATCGTCGACCGCGCGACGTGGGCTGCCTCCGCCGTCGACCAACACCGTGCGCCCCCGCGGCGTGCGGATCAAAATGGCATCGCCTTGTCCGACGTCGATGAAGGTGATCTCGACGATGCCGAGCGAGCTCCGGAAAAAGGGAAGCCAGGTCGCGCCGCACAGTAGAGCCATAGCGGCCGCCAGCAACCTTCGTCCCACCACGGCGGTGGAAGCTTCGCCCCGTTGCAGGGTGAGCGGCAGACCGGAAAGGAACAATGCGAGGCCCCACGCCGTAGGCAGCTTGGGAGCGGCCACCTCCGCGGCGGCCCAGGGATGCTCGGCTACCGCGGTCAAGGTCCGCAGGCCGATATCTACCACTTTTCCTGCCAGCGCGATGAAAAGGGCACCAACAGGTTCACTCAAGACGCTGATCAGCATGCCGAGAACCGTCAGGTATAGGACCGGAGCGGCCAACGGCACCGCGACCCAGTTCACGACGACGCCCACTAAAGAAACTTCGTGGAAATAGAAGGCTATCAGGGGGGCGGTCCCGGCTTGCGCGGCGAGGCTGATGGCACACGCAAGGGCGACTCGCCCCGTTGCGCCGCGTGGCAGCCGGCTCTGGAGTGCTCTCAGCCACAACAAGATCGAACCCGTGGCGGCGTAAGAGAGCTGAAACCCGGCATCATAGGCCAATAGTGGTTTCACAATGAGGAGTACGAGGCCCGACAAAGCCCATAGCTGGAGGGGTTCGACGGCTCGCCGGAGACGGTAGGCGGCCAGGCCGAGGGAAGCCGTAAGTCCCGCGCGCAGCGACGAGGGGCGAGCTCCCGTGAGCAGTACGAAACCCCAGACAATGCAGGCGACAACAAGGTCGCGCCGCCAACCGTCCAGCCGCGCGGCTCGAGCCAAGAGCAGCGCCAAAGCTCCAATCATGCCGACGTGCAGACCCGAGACTGCCAGCAGATGGCTGGTGCCGGTGCGCCGAAAAGCGTTCTCCGTCGCCTCCGACAGCAGCTCCCGGGCACCCGTCGTCATGGCGATCAGTACCGGGCCGGCCGAAGGCGAGGTGGCCACGGCGATGCGCCGGGCCATAGCGTTGCGCAGTCTGGCGAAAAGCCCGTCGATCCGTTGCCCGAGCCTGTAGCGTAACGGCACCGAATCGTCGGCCAGGGCGACATCGTGGACATAAACGGTCGCAGCGACATTTTGCCGATACAGGTACATTGCGTAATTGAACTCGCCGGGATTGCCGCTCGCGCTCGGATGCCGCAACGTACCCGTTACACTGACCCGCGCGCCGTCGGGAATGGCGGACCAGACCTCCTCGTCGACGGGCTCGTGGAACGCGCTTTCCGCAAGGCGCAACCGGGGCCTTCCCCTCCCGTCCCACGGGTCGAGGTGCAGCGTGCGGCCTACGGTGCCGTCGAGGGCCGTCTCGGTATGGAGCCTACCGTACCAGACGCCGTCGCCCTCGCTCAACGCGCTGCGCCAGAGAGCCTCCGTTCCTAGGTGGTAGGCCGTGACGGAGGCAACCACGACGGCAACCCATCCCGCGGCGACGAACCGATGCCATGCCCGGCGCCGTGCGAAGACAAACATGTGCGCGCCGGCTAAGACCAATCCCGCCGTCGCCAGATGAGCTGTGCCCGGCCGCAGTTCTACGGCGATGACGGCTCCGGCCAAGGCCGCCAGAAAAAGCGGCACGGCCGGAGCCGCAGCAATCAGCCCCACGTCCTACTCCTCCCCGGCGGAATCCGTTGCGCCAGGGTACGGCCCTACGGTAATCAGGTCTTTCAAACGTGCAAAGCGGGCCGGGCCGATGCCCGATACGTCCATGAGTTCTTCTTTGTAAACGAAGCCGGAGCGCAGTTCACGCAGCTCGATGATGCGCTGCGCGTAGGCGGGACCGATGCCCGGAAGTTGCATCAGTTCGTCGAGCGTGGCTCTATTGATGTCGACGAGAAAGGAAGCGTCTTCGCTTGCCCGGGCCGCCGGGTCTGTAGGTGGGGCGGGCGGACAGACATCCTCGTCCGTTGTAGAGGACGCGACGTTGCCGCCTTGATCCGACGCGGAAAGGGCGGCATCCGTTTCCTCTTCGGAGACGGACGGGCCGCCTGCGGACGCAAAGACGATAGGCGGTGTCCGGGTCTCCTTAACGTACTGAGCGATAAGACCCAAACCCGCCAGACCGAGACAAATCGCCACCAGCACGGCGCTCGCAAGGCCGGAGATGCGCATGCGTATCCCTCCACGCCCGTGAGCACGACCGGTGTGCGAAGTATATTCACCACCCGCGGCGCGACTCCTCTCGCGCCGCGGGTGTAAACTGCGAGTACGTAGATTCCCTATCCTACCACGATGTTTACTAACCGACCGGGAACCACGATCACGCGCTTTACGGACTTGCCGTTTAGCTGCTCCACGACCTTGGGATCCGACAAAGCCCTCTCTCGCACGCTTTCTTCATCCAGATCCCGCGGCACCGTAATGCGGCTGCGCACTTTGCCGTTCACCTGGATCACCATCGTCACCTCGTCGACCCGGGCAACTTCCGCGTCCACCTCGGGCCACGGGTTCCGGTGTACGCTCTCCCGCATGCCCATCCTATGCCACACTTCTTCGGCCAGATGGGGCGCGAAAGGAGCCAGCATTAATGCGAGATGCTCGAGGATTTCCCGTATGACGCGCGGATCGGCATCCGGCCGCTCTTTGTAGGCATATACGCCGTTGACAAGCTCCATGATGGCGCTGATGGCCGTATTCAGATGGAAGCGCTCGATATCCGACGTCACCTTCGCCAACGTGCGATGGAGCAGGCCGCGGATTTCGTGGTGCGGTCCCTCCACCTCCGTCCCCGGACCCGTCGGCGAGACGTCCGCCACCTTCGGGATCCATTCCTCCGCCAGACGCCAAACCCGGTTGAGGAAGCGGTAGCAGCCCTCTACGCCCGTGTCGCTCCACTCCAGGTCGCGCTCGGGCGGAGCTGCGAACAGCACGAACAGGCGTGTCGTGTCCGCCCCGTACTTCTCGATGATGTGGTTCGGATCGACGACGTTCCCCTTGGACTTCGACATCTTCGCGCCGTCTTTTAGAACCATACCCTGAGTCAGCAGGTTGACGAAGGGCTCTTCCACGCCGACAAGCCCCATGTCGTAAAGAACCATTTGGAAGAACCGGGCATACATCAGATGCAGGATGGCGTGTTCGACTCCACCGATATACTGGTCGACGCCCATCCAATAGTCCGCCTTCTCCCGCGCGAAGGGCTGTTTGTCGTTGCGCGGATCGCAGTATCTGAGGAAGTACCAGGACGAATCGACGAAGGTGTCCATCGTGTCCGTCTCACGCCGGGCCGGGCCGCCGCAGCGGGGACATTCCGCATGGACGAATTCCGGCGCGTCGACCAGCGGCGAACGTCCCGACGGCTCAAAATGCGCTGACTTCGGCAGCAGCACCGGCAGCTGGTCTTCCGGAACCGGCACGATGCCGCAATCCGCACAATAGACGATCGGAATGGGCGCGCCCCAAAAACGTTGCCGGGAAATGAGCCAGTCCCGTAAGCGGTACTGAACCTTGCGCCGGCCCAGTCCTTGCGCCTCCAGCCAATCGGCGATGCGCTCCCACGCCTCCGTGCTCGGCAGACCGTCGTATTCTCCCGAGTTGACCATAATCCCTTCATCGACGTAGGCCTCGGTCAGTTCGCCTTCCACGCCGCCGGCGGGCGCGATGACGCGGCGAATGGGCAGCCCGTACTTCTTCGCAAAGGCGAAGTCTCGTGTGTCGTGTGCAGGCACGGCCATAATCGCGCCCGTGCCGTAGCCCATCAGCACGTAATCGCCTACGTAGATGGGAATCTCCTCGCCCGTTGCGGGATTGATGCACTTCGCGCCGGTGTCGATCCCTTCCTTGTCGCGGTCTTCGGCGGCACGCACGATCTCGTCTTGCTGCTTGACCCGTTCGACGAAAGCCCGTACCTCATCGGCGTGGGGCTGGCCTTCGATCAGTTCGGGCACGAGCGGATGCTCCGGTGCGACCACCATGTACGTGGCGCCGTACAAGGTATCGGGACGCGTGGTGAATACCGTCAAATCACCGTCCCGGCCTGCGAGCGGGAAGCGAATCTCGACGCCCTCGCTGCGGCCGATCCAGTTCCTCTGCATCGTCTTGACTCGCTCGGGCCAGCCTTCCAGCTTGTCCAAGTTCGCTAACAAACGTTCCGCGTAGTCGGTGATGCGGAAAAACCACTGCTCGAGTTCCTTGCTGGTGACGGACGTACCGCACCGCTCGCATTCTCCCGCCACCACTTGCTCGTTCGCCAGCACGGTCTGGCACGACGGACACCAGTTTACGGTCGCCCGCTTGCGGTACGCCAGTCCCCTCTCGAAGAACTTCAAGAAAAGCCACTGGGTAAAACGATAGTATTCCGGCTGCGACGTGTCGATTTCGCGATCCCAGTCGTAGCTGAAGCCCAGCCTCTTGAGCTGCGCCCGCATTTCGGCGATATTCCTCTGCGTCCACTCCTCGGGCGGGATCTTGTTCTGGATGGCCGCGTTCTCGGCCGGGAGACCGAACGCATCCCAACCCATCGGGTGGAGCACGTTGAACCCCTTCATCCTCTTGAAGCGGGCTACGACATCGCCGATGGAGTAGTTGCGCACATGACCCATATGCAGGCGTCCGGACGGGTAGGGGAGCATCTCCAGGCAGTAATACTCCTGGGCGTCCGGTTCCTCAGACGCCTTGTAAAGCTTCTGCTCCTCCCACACGGCCTGCCAGTGCTCTTCGATGGACTGCAGCGTCTGGTGTCGCTCCGTCATTTCGTTGCCTCCCAACTGCCTGGCAATCGCGCCACCTAGCGATCGCCCATGTTCCCTTTCTCACGCTCTACACTTCGATTCAACAGATCGGCCGACCAGCGCCCCACCGCCAACAACACGAAGGTCAGCACCACGACGCCTAAGGCCACGGGCCACAGAAGACCAAAAAGATCCACAGGCCGGTACCCGAACGCGTCGACGAGTGAGTAAAGGCCCAGCGCCACTGCGATCAATACCAGGATCGCCGAAATCGTCCCTGCCGCTCTCATCGTCAGGCTCTCCTTCACGGGCTCGTCCGCCACCCGCGGTGATAGTCCGGGTTTCCGCCGGTGCGCACTGGATAATACGATAATACATTATACACCGAGCCGCCCCGTCGGTGGAGAATTAGCCTTCGCGGGTCGCGTGTCCCTTCAACCAGAGGGCAATGCGGTGCACCGAGATAAAGCCTACCTCGGCTCCTGCCATGAGCTGATCGATTTCCTGACCGCTCGCCGCCAGCCGGTACCCACGGGAGTGAAGCAGATGTCGCGCGCATTCCCAGGCAATCCTGCGGTTTCCTTCCGGGAAAGGCCGCTCGTACACGATAGCCCGCAGGAGCGCCGCCACCTTCGCAAAAAACGTCGGATACCGCGGCAATCCCGATCGTGTCGCGTCGGGAAGCGCGAGAATGGGTGCGAGTCGCGCCGATACCTGCTCCTCCGCACCCTCCGGCAACGCACCGACTAAGTTCCGGTACATATCAATGAGCTGCTCTTGCGTGATCAAAAATGAGAACACCTCGTCCCCATCGTGCGGCCGGCAGGACACCGTCGATTACGCTCCGTTAGAACAGCGGCAGGATCGAGAAGTAGAGTTTAGGATGGGCCAGATCGTCAGTCTCTACGCGGATCATCGCTTGTACCTTCCACCAGTCCGCCTGCAGGGAATACGCACCTTGCAGGACCGGCCCACCGCCGTGCAGGGACGTGGTGTCGATAGAAAACTCGATCTGCCCCGTCGTCTCCCGGCCGTTAAAGGAGTCGAGGCTATAAGTCAGCCGGGTGCGAGGAACCATGCCGTTCGGGCCGATCACCATGCCGCTCTGAAGGGACAATCGGCCGCTGCCCAGGCGCACGTTGGGCCCCGTGACGATGGTGACGGCCGTGTTTTTGTCCACGAGCGAGCGTTGCCACACTACATCCTGCGACCACCGCAAGCCTTGTGTCGGCAAGATCGACGCCGTCACGTTGCTCTGGAAATAATAATAGGGCTGTCCGTCGGCGCCGATCTCGGACAGCTCGTCGGGATGCCACGGAAAGGAAGACAGGCGCCCGCCGGCATACCCGACGACGAGGTTCCCGCGCAAGTTGCCGTAGGAACCGTCGCCGCGGATCGACACGTTGCTGGCCGTCTCGTTCGCACGCTGGCTGACGAGCGCGGATACCCCCAGGTTGAGAGCGTAGAAGGGCAGGCGCGTGTGGGACCAGTCGCCCGAGGCCTGCAAACTGATCGTGCTGTCTCCGCCCGCTGCTCCAAGCTCGTTGGCGATGCGCAGGCCGATGCCAAAGTCTTTCGTCCTTTGCCTCAGCTCGGCTCCCATGAGCACGACCGGACCCGAACCGACGCTCGGATAGCCGATGCCGGTCACGAGGTCCATACCTTGTTGCGACTGGGCGAAGGCAGCCGGGGTGCAACACAAAAAACCTATGAGAAGAAATAATAATAGCCGATGGCCGCGATGTTGGCGGTTCACCTGTCAAAATCCCCCTGCCAAGTTGTAAAAGAGAACCTGGGGTACTATTCTCCAAACTAAGGACTGTTCCTGCGCCGACTGCGGGAAGTGCGCGCGTTCCGTGCCGAAGCGGGGTATGGGGTATAAGGAACAGGCGGGCAGGAAACACGTATAGGGACGTCACGTTCTCGGAGAGGCGGGTAACGGCATGGAGCGCTCACGTCTCCTCCCATTCGCCGTTCTGGCGGCGGTACCGTTCGTGATGGTGCTGGGCAATTCGATGCTCATACCCGTCTTTCCACGGCTCGAGTCGGAACTGGGCCTGAATCAGTTTCAAGTAGGCCTATTGGTCACGGCGTTCTCCGTTCCTGCCGGTGTCGTCATCCCGTTCGCCGGCGCGTTTTCGGACCACGTCGGGCGCAAAATCATTATGTTTCCCGCCCTGCTCCTCTACGGCAGCGGAGGCCTCATAGCAGGATGCGCTTCCGTTCTGACCCGGAACCCGTTTCCCTGGATCGTCGCAGGCCGCATCGTGCAAGGGATCGGTGCAGGCGGGACTTACCAGATTGCCTTGGCCTTGACCGGAGACCTTTTCCGCGGCGGCGCCAGGACGCAAGCCGTAGGCAGCCTGGAAGCAGCCAACGGGTTCGGCAAGGTGATCAGCCCGGTGGCCGGCTCGGCGCTGGGTGCCCTGGCCTGGTTCGCTCCCTTCTTCGCCTACGGAGCGCTGGCCATACCCGTCGCCTTCGCGCTCTGGCTCCTAGTGGATGAGCCCACGGAGAGACGAGCAAAGCAAAGTGCGGGCGAGTACGTGCGGTCGCTCGCCGGGATCTTCCGGAAAAAGGGCGCGGCCCTGCTTGCGGCCTACTTTGCCGGCGCGGCGGGTCTTTTCCTGCTCTTCGGCCTGCTCAGCCTGGTCTCCGACGAGTTGGAGATGAAACACGATCTGACCGGAATCGCCAAGGGCTTCGCCTTGGCCGTTCCCGTCACCGTGATGACACTCACCACGTACACCAGCGGCCGCCTGTTGCGGGACCGGAACCGCTTCTTGACACCGGCCGTCATAGCAGGCAACGGGCTGGCCGCGGGAGCGCTGGCCGCCCTCGCTTTCCTTGGCGGTCTATATGCGCTCATCGGATTCGCATCGGCCATGGGCCTGGGCATCGGCCTCACGCTCCCGGCTCTCAACACCCTCATCACGGGCGCCACCGGTCCCAAAGAGCGCGGCGTGGTGACGGCCCTCTATGGCACGGTGCGCTTTTTTGGGGTCGCGGCAGGCCCTCCCGCCTTCGGTCTGGCTCAAGGCGGTAGCCGGCCCGTCATGTTTCTCGTCGGCGCGGGCATTGCCGCGGCCGCTCTCGCGCTCGGCGCCCGCTTCATTCAGTCCCAGAGGTTATTGGAAGAAGCCGGCCGCTGAGGGCAAGGGCGGAAGGCACGTTCACATATGGGGATTGGGCACGCGCCGTCCGAGATCGATCATGACCATGTCGATCTCTGACCGTTCGTAAGCCAAGTGGTACAGGGCCCTGCCCTGCCCGCCTACCGGAACCCCGCGCCGGTCGTATAGCCTTCCGTCACATGGATCCTGGAAAAGCCCTTCGTCTTCGTTCCACTCGACGAGACAGCCCGACTCGGGTGCCAGCCGGACGATGGCAAAGACTTCATCGTCCTCGGTCCGGACGAGGTAGAAAGCCGGAAACCTCCCGGCCTCCGGCACATAAGGCGTTGCGCTTCCCGGCGGGTGCTCGCTCAAATCTAAGAGCGCGAAACGCTGGGGCGACGTATCCTCGACGCGCAAAAAGAGAATCACGCCGAAAACAATCGCGCCCAAGGCATACAACCACTTCCGGCCTCGCGAACCGGCCCTGTGCCGCTTGCGGCCCGCGGACCCCTTAGACACCCTGGGAGTCGCCCCCGCCCAGCCGCTTGCGCAGCACGTAGGCGGCCGCCTGGGTGCGGTTCGCCACCTGTAGCTTGCCGAGGATGTTGCTCACGTAGTTTCTCACCGTCTTCTCGCTCAGGTACAGCTGGTTTGCGATCTCACGGTTCGTGCACCCTTGCGCGATCAAATCGAGAATCCGGTGCTCCTGTTCGGTCAGCTCTTCGACGAGATCCGAACCGACCGCTTCATCGGCGTCGCCTCCGCGCAGGCGTTCCAGCACACGGCCCGTGACGGTCGGATCGAGCAGTGACCCGCCCTTCGCTACCGCCTTGATCCCGTCGACCAGTTGCTGTGAACCGATGCGCTTGAGCACATAACCGCTGGCGCCGGCCATGACCGATGCAAAGACCGCCTCGTCGTCACTGTAGGAGGTCAGCATGATCACCTTGATCTCGGGATAAGCCGACCGGATCGCCCGGCACGCCTCGATGCCACCCATCTCGGGCATACGGACGTCCATCACGATCACATCGGGCCTGAGGGCGCCGGCCCGCTCGATGGCCTCTTCTCCCGAGGCAGCTTCGCCCACGACCTCGATGTCATCGACGTTCTCCAACAGGCTGCGGAGTCCCAGGCGAACCACTTCATGGTCGTCCGCAATGAGCACCTTGACCCGACCCTCACTCATGGCTTCTCACCTCTTCAGGCAACTCTACGATCACCTTGGTACCTTTTCCTCTTTCGCTCTTCACATCCAGATAGCCTCCTAGAAGCTCCGCCCTCTGCCTCATATTGCGCAGTCCGTGATGAACACGCTGTCCATCTTCCGCCGTCTCGGCCGCCCAGACCTTGCTCACATCGAACCCCGTACCGTTGTCCACGATTTCCATCCGGGGCCCGTTGTGATTCGTCAGAGAGATACGGACCCGGTCGGCCTTGCCGTGACGGGCAGCGTTGCTGACGGCTTCACGGATGATCTGCAAAATATGATTGCGCGATTCCGGTGTGAAATGGCCCGCTTCAAGGGGCCGATAGTCCAGTTGGATCTCGAGTCCATATTCCTCGGAAAGCTGATCGACGAGCCCCCGGAGCAACTCACCCAAGTCTGCGTGATCAGCATACCCTTTCAAATCCATCACATAGCCGCGCATGTCTTGTATGGTTTCATCCAGGCGTTCCATTACGGAGCGCACGATCTCTCTCGCTTTGCCGTCGCCTCGCTCTAAGGAAAACAGTACCGCTTCTAGGGAAAGCCCGATGGCGTACAAAGACTGAATGACACCGTCATGCAGCTCCCGGGCGATCCGGTCCCGTTCATCGAGCAACACTTTCATGCGACGGGCTGCCGCGAGCCTCCGCCCGAGCTCGATGTCGAACACCTCGAGGATGCGCACGGCAAAAAACGCGATCAAAAGCCCGGCCGTACCGGACAAGACGTCCACAGGCAGCCCCGTAACCCGTAGGAACGCGTCGCGATTGATGACGGCGGCGAAACCGAAACCGGTATCCGGTATGAGGATGACCGATGTCGCGCCGTACAGGCCGAACGAAAACGTGAGCCATTTCAAGTTGGCGACCAAGTGGTCCATGCGCAGCAAGTGAAACTCGCGGGCCTGGAGGACGAGCGCTATGCACGTGATGGCTGCGCCGGGAATGGCCATACCGTAGCGCGCCAGGACCTCAGCCGCGCCGATGAGCCGGAAGGGCTCCTCCGGCACGCGGACCCAATACACCGCGTAGAATACGGTCCAAAGGACGAAGCAGGCCGGAGCAAGCCACGTGGCGACACGACGGAGCGGCGCCTGGTGGCCAACAGTGTCGGCCCACAGACTCGAACCGAAGTGCAAAAGAAGTGCCGACGCCGTGGCAACCAGGAACGTCTGGACGGAATAGAGGGCTTGCACAACGGTCGCGGGCAGGTAAGTCTGCTGAATAGGGACAAAAGTCGTCCCCCACACCGCGAAGGCCTGAACGATGCCGAAAAGCCCCAACCACGCCAAGCTTCGGGTCAGGGTGACGTCGGATGTATGCCGGCGGTGGCGCGATTGAAGCAAAACGGCGAAGCCCATCAAGAAAAACACGAGCCCGTGTGCGAACGCCACCAGAATTTGGTTGCCCGGCACATGAAAAAAGTCCCGAATGAAGCCGACTAAGCTCATCACCTACTTTCTCTGCCATTATCCCATGTTTTGGCCCGCGTTTCCAGACCATTGTCTGGTCCATTTTAGCAAACGTACTGCAACGGACGCCCCGGAACCGTTGCAATAGGCGGCCCGTTAGTGGAGCAATGCACCTACCGCGTGACGCGAAGCACCTCAACGCCCGCCGCGTCATAGCCTGCAGTCAGACCCGGCGTCGACCGGAAGGAGGCGGTGGAATGACACGGCGGCAGTCGATATGGAGCCTTGCAGCCCTGTCAACCGCTGCCCTCATCTGGGCTTCCCACAATGTAGCGGGAGCCTGGCTCACGAAAACGCTGCACCCCGTGGCCGCGAATCTAATCCGCACGAACCTGGCCTCGCTCTTGTACATTCCCATCCTGCTGCGGTATAAAGGGCGCGCCCGCTTTGCACGCAACGATCTGCCGCGTCTCGTTCTGGCGGCCTTGTTTCTCGCCGCCTTCTTTCAGCTGTTCTACTGGGCGCTGCAGCGTGCCGGCGCCGGCTACGTCGCCGTCACCTTGGCCCTAGGCCCGGCGCTGACTTGTGCCCTCGGCGTTCCGTACTTGGGCGAAAAGCTTACAGGCCGCGCCGTGGCCGGACTCATCATCGCGCTGACGAGCGCCACGGCTTTGGGCTTTGCGCGAGCTCGCGCTGCGGTCGAACTCGGCGCATGGCACGCCGCCGCCCCAGCATTCACCGCGACGCTCGCTTTCGCCCACTATACGCTGCTCAGCAAACCGCTGCTGCGCCGCTATCCCGTTCCCTACGTACTGGGCTGGACCGTCTGCCTCGGCACTGTCTTCCTTTGGCTCTATGTGCCCGTGTCGGGCATGAGGCTTGCCGCATTGCGCGCGGCAAACTGGCCTCATTGGCTCGCCCTGTCCTATATCGCCCTCTTCATGAATGTCTTCAGCTACATCCTGTACAACCGCGCGTTGCAAAAGCTTCCTGCGGGAGTTACGCACGCCGTGACCGTCTACGTTACGACGCTCTTCGCCCTCGTCATGGTCCGCTTCGTGCTGAACGAAGCCGTGCCGGCGGTCTACTGGGCGTGCGCCGGGGCGATCGCCCTCGGCGTCTGGCTTACCGCAACCGCGCCGCCTGCGCCCACGCCGTCTTCCGGTTCGCGGCCGGTGCAGGCATTGCGGGGTCCCTGACCCGCATGATCCCTTATGGGCGGTACCCCTTATACGGCTCGCCCGTTATGGACTTTTTCGCCACTTCATAGAGCCATTCGATGTGTTCTTTCGTCTGGCGGTATTCGTTTTCCGTGGCCGCCGCAATCGTGACAGTGACGATCGGCCCGTCTAGGCCGGCGTTTTCCTCGACGAAGACGCCGTCCATTCTGGCGCTAGCCCGGTCGAGCGCGGCCATGAAGGCTTCGTAGAGCGCCTGGTCGGCCGGGCCGAAGAAATACTGAAACTGGAACTTCTCCCGGCGCGGCACCGGCACGTGGCCCAGACGCGCTAAATCCAGCTGATCTGCGTGCGACGTCAGCAGGTCGGCAGCTCGCATGACGCTCTCGAGGTCCTCCGGAGTGAAGTCGATCTCTGCCGGCTCTACCCGTTTGTCCACCGGATCGTAGAGAAACAGGCGGTGCAGATCACCTCCGGCAAGGGCGAGCAGCCGGGCAAGATCGCGGCTGTCTAGGTGATCGCGCAAGAACCTTTCGATCGGTCGCAACACGGAGCGCTCCACTCCTTCCGCCGGGACTCCCGGCAAATCATCGTGCCTTCTCCCTGCTTGTCCCAAGTGTGGTCACCTGCCGCGCCGGCTATCCTACTACGGGAGGTGGCTGTCTTGGCGCGACGTCAAGGCATCATGTCCGATCGACTCAAGTACGAGCTGGCCGAGGAGTTAGGCTTCTCCCACAAAGTACAGGACGGCGATTGGGGCAATATCACCACCCGCGAGGCGGGCAATCTGGTCAAAGCGGCCATCATGCGTGCGGAGCGGCAGATGGCCGAAGGCACCTTTCCGACGAACGGAATCCCGCTTCGCTAAGGGCGAGGGGCCGGGACAGGCCCCTCTGCCTCGTCAAACCCTCCAACTTGTCAGCTGAAGGGAACATCAGCAGATTGTCGAAGTGCCTAACGTCACCACCGATTTTTCGCAGTTGGAGGCATCAGACCATTGGCTAGTGTAGACAGGGAAGCCATTCAAACGTTGATCAAAGAGATGGACCACCTGCTCTCGTTGCGTCAAGGCTTCGTCAGTGAGTACCGTGCATGGAGGGCCAATGCGGTCGAGCGCGTCGCCGCAGCCACAGACGAGGAGACAGCTAAAGAATTCGAAAGGCAAGGCCCCCGCGACACGCCGATCAACCGCCAGCACCGTGTTCATAATTACCGGCAAACCCTCGTAGCCCAAATCCGCTTCTTGAACCAGATTCTCGAGGAAAATCCCTAAAGGGTAAGCGCGGCGCCCGCGCACGGGACACGGGTGCCTCCCTCCCGCCGCGGTCCTCGTCCGTACGAACGGGGCCGCTCCCGTCGGCCGTACCGCCGGGAGCGGCCCGATGTGCTATTTGTCGCCTCACAGATCGAGCAGGGAGGCCGACTCGATATCCAAATACATAACGAGATTGGGATGGGTGCGCAATATCGAGGCCGGGCAAGCGGTGTCGACGGGACCCGTTAACGCCGCCCGCACCGCTTCCGCTTTTCGCCTGTCCGGCACGACGGAAATGATCTGCTTGAAGTTCATGATGGCCGGCACGGTCAAGGTAATCGCGTGGGTGGGCACGGCGTCGAACGTCGGGAACCACCCTTCGCCAAGCTGCTGCCGGCGGCAAGCCTCATCCAGCTCAACAACTTTTACCGCGTGCGGGTCGTTGAAATCCGCGACCGGCGGGTCGTTAAACGCTATATGGCCGTTCTCTCCGATGCCGACGAAGCCCAAATCGACGGGATGCTCCTCCAGAATGCGGGCGTAGCGTGCTACCTCCGCTTCCGTATCCTCGGCGTCTCCCTCGATGAAGTAGAACGCACTCGGTTGAAAAGGTTCAACTACCCGCTCTTGGAGCCAACGACGGAAGCTGGCGGGATGGTCTTTGCTGATCCCCAAATATTCGTCCAGATGCAACCCGACCACCCTGCCCCAATCGATCTGTTGCTCCCGCAAACCGGCCATCAGCTCGAACTGGGATGCGCCGGTGGCGAAGGAGAGGTTCGCTTTGTCCTTCGTCTGCAAAATGTCGGCCACGGCCTCGGCCGCCGCCCGGGCTGCCGCCCTGCCCAATGTTTCCTTCGACTCGTATACTTCCACGCGAATCTTGTCCACTTGCAGAACCCGAACGGGATTCATCAAATATGCCTCCTTGTTGCATTGGGGCTTTCGGTTCGACGGTCCATCGGCATTCATGACCCGCGATGCCTTCAGCCGGACACGGAAGCCTGCTTACCGCCCTTGGCAGGCTGCGACTCGAGCAATTCGTAAGGCGGCAACGACTGCAGGCAAAGGTAGGTCACGACGCCGAACAGCAGCGTGACGATGGCACTGTGCAGCATCATCATGGGCAAAGCCAACCGCGACAGCACCGACAGCGCGCCGCTCGCGGCCTGCAGCACGATTCCCCACAGGGCCCAGACAGCGCCGCGGTAGATGTCCGGCCGTTCGCCTCGCATCCGGCGTGCCGCCAACACCAACGCCGTCAAGAGCACGATGCCGCCGAAGGCCAGTAGCCGGTGAGCGAAATGGATGCCTACATAACCGGAAAAGCCGGGAAAAAGGGAACCGTTACACAAAGGAAAATCCGGACAGGCCAAGTCGGAACCTGTGTGACGGACGTAAGCGCCCGAGTACACGATGACATACACGTAAAGGGCGGCAAACCATATCAGGCGCCGCAGCGACCGGGTCACTGGGCGCCCGCGCAGCGCCCGGAAGGCGTCGCCCTGTTCAAGGAATACGGCGGGCAAAAACACCGTAGCAAACGCGACAAGCGAGATACCGAAGTGGAGCGCCAGGACGGTCTTGGGCTGGGGCCACACGACGGCCATGGCACCGAGGGCAGCTTGCAGGAAAAGAAACAGCAAAGCGAGGGGAACGAGGACCCGGATTTCCCTGTGCTGCTTGAACCCCCGCCACAAAAGGACCGCCATGGCGACGACCAAGATGCCCTCGATGCCCGAAACGACACGGTGGGAAAACTCGATCAGCGCCTCGCGCTCCCATGCCGGAAGCAACTGCCCGTCGCACAGGGGCCACGAGTCGCCGCAACCGTCAGCTGAACCCGTCTTGGTCACGAGCGCGCCCATCAGGATGACCACAAACATGCCGACCACCGACGCCCAAACTACCCACCGCACGCCGCGCGTCATCCGGACACCACCCCTTGTTTCCATTCCGCACCTAGTCTAACACGGGTTACGCGCCCGGACAAGAAGGCGCCCCCTGGGACGAGCCCTTACCCTCGCCGGTCGCGGTCTATTGGGAAGAGGATGACGTTGTCGGGCACCGGCCGGCGGGCCGGATCCACGGTCCTCTCCGGCTCGGGCTCGACCGAAGGGCGGCTTTTGCCCGTCAGCTTTTCGTAATGGGCCGTCAGTTCCTCAAGCAGAGGTCGCCATTCCTCTCCCTCCGCACCGGCTGCTTCCAAATGGCGCTGCGCTGCATCCAAAGCCTGCCCGGCCGCTGCGGCGTCGCCCCCGACGATCGCGACTTGCAAACCGACAACACTGATCAAGAGGCGGTCAAGCTCCGTGGCGTCCTCCTTCGGTCGCACGGCGGACAAGGCCTCCTGCGCCGACTTAAATCCTTCAATCCACAAAAGGTACAACACCGCTCCGAGCCGCACGCGCAAAGAAATCTCGGCGCAGGAAACGGTGTAGCGCAGCAGCTCTCCCAGGTGCGGCCAACGGTCCATGAACAGCAAGCCCATAGCGAGTTCCGCCTGCTCTTCCTCGCCGCTCAAAATATCGCGTATGCCGTCAAGGACAGCCAGAGAAGGAATTCCGTGGGACGCCGCGTAGCGCAGAGCCTGAAAAAGGGGAAACGGCCCTCCCTCCTCCCGCTGCAGTCCGAAGAACCGGCTCGGCAAAACGGCCAAGCTGCGCAAGGGACCGGCTCCCTCCATCCGGGCTTGCAATATCTCCCGCAGCTCGTCCAACGTGGGCATCCGCGCGCCCAGGTGGTAGTCGAGCCGGAACGGAGGGACCACGCCCTCCTTGTTCCAGCGCAACAGAGTGAGATACCTCACGGCACGCTCATCGTCGGCGCAAGCGAGCCAGAGCTTCTCCGCCTGTGCCAGATCGCCGCGGTTGTAAAAGGCGATTCCAAAGGTCAAAAGCGCCGTCGCGTCCCAATCGCAGTCGTAAGCGAGGCTGTAGAGATCGCATATAAGGTCGTCACCGTCGAAGGCGGCGAACGTCGAGAGCAGAATGATTGCGGCACGCTGCCGGGCGGAGGAATCGCTTTTTGCCCGCGCGGGTCCTTTCTGAGCCGCGAGTCCCGCAAGGGCCCGCTGCGCGTGAAAATAAGCCATAGGCGTGCTGCTGCGGCCGAGCCAGTACCGGACGGCGACGCCGTTTCCCGACGGGTCGTCGGGAAACCGGGCAAACAAGTCCGTCAGGTACCGCCAAGCCTGCTCCGGTTCGTTGCGTTGCAATGCCAGCGCGGCCAAGTTTGTGAGCGCCGCCGGCACCCACGGAAAGATCGCCAGCGCCCGCATGAAAAGGCCGCGGGCCCGCTCTCCTTCTCCGCTTTCGAGGGCAACGCGGCCTTCGTCGACCAGTTGCTGCACACGCATCGCCTCGGCAGGCCGCTCTTGAACGAACCGTTCGTAAGGGTCAAGGGGAGCCTGCCCCTGCTCCAAGTCCCGCTGCAAGTGGCTTCATCATCCTTTCGTCGCTGCCGATCTGTCTTTCGACGGCGCAAGGCAGTCTCTAGACATATACCACAGGGCTGCCCGTTTACCTGCCCCTACGGAATGAGGAGCACCTTGCCTGCGGTCTTGCGCCCTTCGAGCAACCTGTGCGCCGTCGCTGCCTCGGCCAGGGGCAGCTCCGTGTCGATGCGCAGCTTGAGGGAGCCGTCGGCTAACCATGCGAAAAGGTCGGCTGCCCGCTCGAGCAGCTCCGCCCGGGTGAGGGTATAGTGCGACAGGGAAGGACGCGTCACGTACAGGGACCCTTTGGCGTTGAGCACTTGCAGGTCAACGGGCGGCACGGGCCCGCTGGACTGGCCGAACAGGACCAACGTTCCCCGCGGCCGCAGACAGTCCAGGCTCCTCTCAAACGTCGCCGCACCCACCGAATCGTATACTACGTCAACCCCTTCGCCGCCGGTCAGCTCTCTTACCCGCCCGGCGAAGTCCTCTTCGGAGTACAATATGACGTGGTCCGCGCCGGCCTCACGGGCTAGCTTCGCCTTCTCCTCGGTAGAGACGGTGCCGTAGACGGTCGCGCCTTGCTTCTTGGCGATCTGCACGAGAAGGAGCCCCACTCCGCCGGCCGCCGCGTGGACAAGGCACCGGTCCCCTTCCCGCAGCTTGTAGGTGGAGCGCACAAGATAATGGGCCGTCATACCTTGCAGCAGCGCAGCCGCAGCCTGCTTAGGTGAAACACCGTCGGGAACCGGGACGAGCCGGTCCGCAGAATGCAGGGCATATTCGGCGTACGCTCCCAAACCCATGGCCCAGGCCACCCGCATGCCCGGTTGTACCGCATCGACGCCCGGGCCCACCTCTTCCACAACCCCTGCGGCTTCGGCGCCCGGCGTGAAGGGCAATGCAGTGCTGTAAAGTCCTTTGCGGTAGTATATGTCGATGAAGTTCACGCCCGCGGCCTCCACACGCACGAGGGCTTCGCCCGGGCCAGGCTTCGGGACGGGCGTCTCCTCGAAACGCAGCACCTCGGGCCCGCCGTGCTCGCGCACGATAACGGCTTTCATCTCCATCCCTCCCAATTTGTATGCAAGCTGATGCACCATTCTAGGCGGCACGGGTGACTCCTCCCACGGCCGCAGGGCAGGATGTGTGTACACCCTTTCCGAAATGTAGTCATCGGGGTGAAATCATGCCCGATGCGTCCATGACCGAAGCGAGCACTCCGACCCTGCACCTGATTGGCGATTCCCGGGCTTTGGGCCGCGTCGTATCCGCGCTGGCGGACCAGCACATCGTGGGCGTTCACCTCGAGGCCCAAGGTCCGGATCCCCGCACAGACCGTGCCGAAACGCTCTACATCGCTACCCCTGGTACCGTCTACGGCGTCGATCTGCAGGCCGTGCGAGACCTTTCGCCTCTCCTGCCCCTTATCACGGACGGCAAGAGGCTAAAGGTTTTCCATCACGGCAAGCACACCTTATCGTTTTTGGGAATCCTGCTCGGTTGGACGGGCGCGTTGGGCAGTCTGAGTCCGTCACTTTTCGACACCTACATCGCGTCGCAGCTTCTCGACCTGAACGCCGCCGGCCATAGCGTGGAAGATCTGGTCGAACAGCACTTTCCCTCCGGCTTGCCCCGGCCGAAACTCGCCGGTGAGAGCCCTTTGCTTTCTCCGGGCGTTCTGCAAGGAGCCGCCCGGGCCGCTGCCCTCTTGCCCTTACGGGAAGTGCTGCGCCCCCGGCTTATCGAATGGGACATGGTGCGCGTCGGCAAGCTGGAGTTCGATCTCGTACCGGCAGTGGCCGACATGGAACTTGCCGGCATCTCCATCGACATGGATCGCTGGCAGAAGGTGTGGGCCCCCTACCGTGCCCGCCGCTCCGCCTTGGCCGAAAAGCTGGCACACCTGCTCGGCGACCGGGAGCAGCAGTCCCTCTTTGGCGCACCGCGGTTTAATCCCGATTCACACCAGGAAACTCTCGAAGCCTTGCGGCGGCTCGGCTTGCCCGTGACAAATACAGGGGAAAGCCACCTGCGCCCGTATGCTCAAAGGTATCCCGCGGTGCGCACTTTGCTCGAGTACCGCGGCGTCGCCAAGCTCATCGATTCTTGCGGCGACCTTTTCCCGCGCTTCGTCCATCCCCAGACCGGGCGCGTCCACGCACGCTACAATCAAATCGGCGCCCGGACGGGAAGGATGAGCTGCCACGATCCGAACATCCAACAAGTGCCCCGCGAGCCGGAGATCCGTGCCTGCTTCCGCGCCGAGCCCGGAAACGTCTTGATCGTCGCCGATTACTCCCAGGTCGAGCTGCGCGTCGCGGCCGCGCTCTCGGGCGATCCGCGCATGCTCGCCGCTTATCGCCGGGGCGAGGACCTGCACAAGCTGACCGCATCCCTTATATCGTCCATCCCCGTCGACCGCGTCGGCAAGGAACAGCGCCAAGCGGCCAAGGCGGTCAACTTTGGACTGCTTTATGCCATGGGCGCGGCGGGGCTCGCCCGGTACGCCGCAACGCAGTACGGCGTGCACATGACCACCCAGCAAGCGGAAGCATTCCGGCGCCGCTTCTTCGCCGCCTACACCGGCATCCGCCAATGGCACGACGCGGCCCGTCGCCTCCTCGCGCAGGCCGCTCACGGCTCTGTGGAGGTGCGCTCGGTCGCCGGCCGCCGCTACCTCTTCAATGCCGAGGCGCGCCTTTCCACCCTGCTCAACGCGCCGGTGCAAGGCAGCGCGGCCGACATTATGAAACGGGCCATGGTGCGGCTCCATTATGCCCTAGCACCGCTGCACGGACGCATTGTCGCCGTCGTCCACGATGAGCTGTTGGTCGAGGTGCCCCAAGTCGCGGCGGCGGAAGCGGCGTCCCTCGTGCGCGCCCACATGGAAGCTGCGGGAAACGAATTTTTCCCCTCGGTACCGTTTGCGGTCGAGGCCGACGTGCGGACCGCCTGGGGAGGGGACTAGATCGGCGGGGCCAAGATTCGCGCTTGCCGCCCTTCCCTTCCGTGGTATAATTGGGGTAAAACAGAAAGCTGTCAGGTGCCCCTTCACGTGCAAGGGGAGAATAGGGAATCGGGTGCAAGTCCCGAGCGGACCCGCCACTGTGACCGGAGTATCAGCACGGTCAAACCACTGCGGCTCGCCGTGGGAAGGTTTGACGCCAACGTGTCCGGAAGCCAGGAGACCTGCCTGACAGCACGGGAACTGCTCCACTTCGGGTACTAAGGGGAGTAGGTCAAGAAGGGCCACCGTGCCCTCATCTTGCCGTGCCTGTCCCCGGACAGGTTTTTCTTTTTCCCGAAGTGATGTGCGTTCCAGATCAGACAGGAGGTTGTCCCATGAACCGCACACCACTTCGTCCCGCTGTCCTGTTCGTCGTCGTCTCGCTTCTCGCTTCGCTCGCCTGCGGCGCGACCGGCCTTGCCTTTCCCCGCACCGTCGTCGACGGCCTCGGTAACGAAGTGCACCTCGAAACTCCCCCCCGGCGCATTTTCTCCACCGGCCTCGCGATGGACAACATGGTATTGACACTCGTCGACCCGGCCCGCGTCGTCGGCGTAACCCGCTTCGCCACCGATCCGGCCATGGGCTCGTACGTAGCGGACCAAGTCGCGCCCCACATGATCCTCGTCGACGCGCTCAGTCCGGAATACATCGTCGCGGCCGATCCCGATCTCGTGCTCGTTGCAGTTTGGAACGACCCGGACTCGGTCGAGCAAGTCCGCCGGCTCGGCTACCCCGTCTACACCTTTACCGACTTCAACACGGTCGAGGACGGCTTAAACAACCTGCTCCGCCTCGGTGAGCTCACGGGTGAAGAGGAAGCCGCTGCAGCCCTCGTCGCCGAGTTCCGAACGCGCGCCGGAAGGATCTCCGACCTGATCGCGGACCGTCCGCGCCCAACCGTCCTGTACTACAACTCCTGGGGGTCGACGGTCGGATCGGGCACGGTCCTCGACGATGTGATCCGCTACGCAGGCGGCATCAACGTCGTGAGCGCCATGGGCATCGAAGGCTGGCCGCAGATCGACTATGAGCTCATTTTGCACACCAACCCCGAAGTGATCATCACGGATTCCGGGGAGGCCTTTGTCGAGCAGCTCAAAGGGGATCCGCTCCTCGCTTCTGTGGCGGCGGTGCAAAGCGGAAAGGTTTACCACATCGACCATACCGACGCGCTCGACCACCGCATTATCCTGGCGATTGAACAGCTCGCCGAGGTATTGCACGCGGAAGTATTCGCAGGGGCGGCACAATGAACCTCGCCGCAGTGAAGCAGATCGGGCCGGGGCAGCGGCGCGCCCGCTCCCTGGCCGTCATCGCCTTGCTCCTCGTATTGCTCGCAGCCAGCGTCGTCTTGGCTACGGGGATGGGCGCCGTGGCCGTTCCGCCGTGGCAGACGCTGCTCATCTTGCTGAACCGCATCCCAGGGCTTCACTTTGACGTACCCGGTCAGTACGAAACAATCATCTGGGCCGTGCGCCTGCCCCGGGTCGTGTGCGCCCTTCTCGTCGGCTTCGCCTTAGGCATTTCGGGGGCCGCAATGCAAGGTTTTTTCCGCAATCCGATGGCCTCGCCCGACATCGTCGGCGTGTCGGCGGGCGCATCGATGGGCTCCGTCCTTGCCATCACCCTCGGCTGGACGCTATTCAGCCCGTGGCTCCTTCCGGCCTCGGCTTTCCTTGGCGCGCTCTTGGCGACTTTCGTCACGTACGCCCTGGCTACGCAACGGGGACGGACCGAAACCGCCACGCTGCTCCTTGCCGGCATCGCGGTCAGCTCCTTTTTCAGCTCCGCCATCTCGCTGATCTACCACTTTATCGACGACGGCGTGCTGCGGCAGATCGTCTACTGGCTCATGGGCAACCTGAGCGGTAAACGGTGGGAACACGTCACGGTCCTGTTTCCCGTCGTCATGGCCGGATCCGTCGGGCTGTGGGCATTTTCCCGCGACTTGAACGTGATGCTGCTCAGCGAAGACGAGGCCAGCTCCTTGGGTGTGAACGTCGAACGGACAAAGCGCTGGCTTATCCTCTTCGTCTCCCTCGTCACCGGAGCGGCGGTATCGATCTCGGGCATGATCGGTTTCGTCGGCCTGATCGTCCCCCACATCCTGCGGCAGCTGGTCGGACCCGACCACAGGTGGCTTCTGCCCGCGAGCGGACTCGGCGGCGCCTTGCTGCTCGTCCTGGCTGACCTGGCAGCGCGCACCTTGTTCGCCCCGATCGAACTGCGCCCGGGCATCGTCACGGCTCTAATCGGCGTACCGTTTTTCCTGTACCTCCTGGCGAAGCGAAGGGAGCTGGTCCGGTGGAACTGACCCCTTTTCACTTGCGCGGCGTCTCGTACCGAGTGGGCGGACGGCGAATTTTAGACAAGATAAGTGCCGCGATCCCGGCCAGGCGTTTAACCGGGCTCCTCGGACCGAACGGTGCGGGAAAAACCACGCTCCTGCGCCTCCTGGCCGGCCTGAGGCGTCCTGCGGAGGGCCGGATCGAGCTCGAGGGGCGGGACCTTACGGAGTGGAGCAGCGCCGACCGGGCCCGGCGCATCGCAGTTGTGCCCCAAAGCCCCGCCGTCGGCTTCGGCTTCACGGTGGAAGAGGTCGTGGCAATGGGCAGGCATCCGTTTCTCAAGCGCCTGCAGCCCCTGACTGCCCGCTGCCGGCGCGTCGTGGCGGAAGCGATGGAAGCGACCCGAACGCTCGAGCTGCGGGAACGGCTCATCACCGAGCTCTCGGGCGGCGAGCAGCAAAGGGTTTTCTTGGCCCGGGCCCTCGCGCAGGAACCGGACATCATGCTGCTCGATGAACCGACGGCCAACCTCGACGTGCGCTTTCAGCTCGAGGTGTTTTCGCTCATCAAAGGACTGCAGCGCGAGCGCGGGCTGACCGTGGTCGTCGCCCTGCACGACCTCACCTGGGCCTTGCGCTACTGCGACCACATCCTCGTCCTGAACGCCGGGCGTCTTGAAGCAGCAGGAACGCCGGGGCAAGTGCTCACCCCGGCGCTCGTGGAGAAAGTATTCGGCGTGCGGGCGCAGACGGTCGAAGGCTCCTTCGGCGCCTTGGTCGACGTCGGCCCCCTCTGACCTGCGCAACCCGCATCCCTGCACCCTACAGCGTCACCCAGGCCCCGTCCTTCCGCCGCGATTCGAGGGCCTTTTCCAAGATCGTGACGACCATGAGCGTCGTGCTAATGGGGATGGGACTTTCCCCGGTCTTGAGGAAAGTCGCCATGGCATCGAGCAGGCCATTATAGAAGCGGGCATCGTTTAGGTCGAGCCAGGTAGACCCCTTTTCACTGGTGATGCGCATACCGAAGCTGACGCCGCCGTAGCCGTTGACGGTGGCGAGACCGGTGCGCCCGTCCTTCCATTCCAGTTCGACACGGAACAGCGCGCCCTGCCCGCCCGTGCGCAGCCGCTTGAGGTCCGGGCCAAAAAGGGTGACCAAAGGCTCTACCGTATGAATGCCGTAGCGCTCCCATTCGGCGGGACCTTGTCCTTCGGCATCGATGGCTTCGGCCGCCTCGGGCTTCGCAATGTATTCGACGAGAGCCGGCGCGTAGCGCAGCGCCGAACTCGAAAAAAGGGGCGTGCCGTGCTTTGCGGCCAGCTCAATCATCTGCTGCGCCGTTGCGATCGAGTCGGCAAAGGTCTTGTCTACGTAAGTCGGTTTGCCGGCCGGAAACACCCGTTGGGCCAAGTCGAGATGCACTTCAGCGTTGTCGGGCGCCAGCAGCACGATGGCATCGGCCTTCTCCGCGACCTCTTCCGCACGGGCGAGCCACTCTACCCCCTGGCGCTTGGCCCACTCCCGGGAAGGTTCTTCGATCATGCCGTAGCAGTAGGCCACTTCGATGCCGTGCTGCTGCAGCTCGCCGTGGAACAGCTCGATAAACTTGTTTGCGTGGAAGTTTTCCAAGTTGTAATCTACGAAGCCCACCCGCAAAGCCAATTTCCGTTCCTCCCTTTCCGGTCGGCCGCCGGGCCTAAGGGCAGCAGCACCACTCGCAGCCGCTCCGTGACTCCGCCTGCTGGGCCACTTGGGCTATCAGGTCACTCGGCCTACCGGGTCACTCCGCCTGCCGGGGCTTGTACTTCGGTTCGTCGACGCCGTGCCGTGCGTTCGCCCGCCGCGCTGCGACGAAGAGCAGGTCCGATAGGCGGTTGAGGTAGCGGAGGACCACGGGCCGGACGCCATCACGGGAGGCCAGCGCGACCAGGCGCCTTTCCGCTCGCCGAGCGACCGTTCGCGCCATGTGCAGGCGCGCGGCGCACTCACAACCACCGGGCAAGATGAAACTCCGCAGCGGCGGAAGCTCCGCGTCCCACGTATCAATGAGCTCTTCCAGGCGGCGCACGTCGTGCTCGTCCAGCTGCTCCCAGCTCCGGCGCACGTCGCCAACCGCGGCCAGTTCGGCACCGATGTCGAACAGGCGGTTCTGCACCTCCGCAAGCCACCCGGATTCATCACGGCTGCAGGCCGCAGCGGCCCAGCCCAAGGCGGCGTTCAGCTCGTCTAAGGAACCGACTGCTTCGATGCGCGGGTCGTCTTTCGGCAGGCGCTCGCCTCCCAACAGGCCCGTTTCACCTGCATCGCCCTTCCCCGTGTACAGACGAATACGCCCTCATCCCTTTCCGCTTGCCAGTAATTGGAGTTCCCTTCCCGCATCGGTTCTCCTGCAGGAAAGAAGGGCGGGAGTGCCGTTGTGGCCCCCGCCCCGTGCCATCATGATGAAGGAGAGCTAAGCTCCCACAACCTGTTGGAAGGACGCTTCGAGCTCGCGAAACTTGTGGTAGTCGCGTTCAACCACGCAAATATCCGGATCGTAGCCACGGGAATTGCGGTAAGCGGCAATTCCCTCGTACATCGCCTGGAAGGAGAACTCCGGGCGCACCCGGCCGCCGCCGGCCCCCAGAAGCGGCCAAGCGAGGGACTCGAAGCCCTCACGATGGGCGGCCTCGAGCACGCTTTGCGTCGTGCGTGTCACATGTTCCAAAGGTATGGGCGTGCCCGGCCGGATCATCGTGCATGCGAGCACGATGCGCCGCTGTTTCATCGGTGCGACGGCGTCGATAACCGTGACGTCGCCTACATCCATCGGGCATTGGGCCCTGTAGGCCAGGTACAGCCGCCGGCCCGCGAATCGGCGTACCTCGCCGGCCAGCGAGACAAAGCCCATGATCCCCGAGCCGTTGCAGGGCAAGACGAGCGCCTCGGCCTCGTGCTTGAGAATGTCTCCAAAGGAAATCCGTATCGGCACGGGCAGCCCTCCTAGGAAACTACGAGCGACGTGACAAACGGCCCGAACAGCCAAGGACAGATGTCCTTGCCCAACAATCTACCACAGGCCGGTCTGGGTGGCAACCGAAACGCAGCGGCCGTCCCGGAGCGACGTAGGCGGAGTCCTCCGTGGCGCCCGGGCCGTGGTGCCCGGGCTGCTGGAGCCGCCCGGGCGGTGGCCTCGGGGGCGGATTCGGGACGATACGCCTCTGGCCGCCGGAACGGGGCCACCCCGGCGGTGGCCCCGGGGGCGGCTAAGCCCGCGCTTTTTCGAAGCGGCGCGGCCGAGGCCGCAGGGGCGGCCTGAGGTGAAAGCACAGCTACAGGCTGTGCGGTGCCGGAGACTGGAGCCTGCCCGCTGTGCCGCGGTGCCCCGCAGAGGGCGAAATCGCGAGGATTTGGTCGCCTCTCCCTGGGGAGCCGCCCGTGCGCATACGGCAGCGCGTGGGAGACAGCGGCCTGGGGGCGGCCTTCGCCTCGGTGCCACACACCCCACGCCACCCAGGCGGTGGCCCCGGGGGCGGTAAAGCCCACGCTTTTTCGAAGCCGCACACCTCAGGCCGCACAGGCGGCGCAGGGCAAAAGCCCAGCTACAGGCTGTGCGGTGCCGGAGGCTGGGGCCTCGCGCCTGCCCGCAGCCCCCCTACGGGGCCGAATTCGCGGTGATTTGCTCACCCCCCTCCACGGGAGCATCTCCCCT
>LSQX01384312.1_pt1 | contig 41134 bp, 33 predicted proteins | sample 654561 | NCBI WGS metagenome assembly LSQX01 (sample SAMN04489861, study PRJNA283612) | anaerobic digester metagenome | isolation source: 4 biogas reactors fed with cattle manure at either 37C or 55C with and... | place: Denmark: Kongens Lyngby | collected 2014 | reverse complement strand
ACGCATTGCCCAGGCCTTAGCTAAGAAGAAAGAGTAGACACCTGTACGTCCATAAAAATTCCGGCGGGGTTTCCCGCCGGAATCATATTGGTGGAAATGTTACTGCAGCGTTAGCGAGCGATGAGGATGAAATGTCATAGGAGCATTTACCATCCCTTTACGGTCTCTAAAACTTCGTCGCTTATTCTACCGCCTACTAAGTCTTTCATGGACTCCTCAATGATGGATAGCGCCCGATCCGTCTCGTCTTTAGTAATAATCAGCGGCGGTTGAATTCTTAAGACCGAGCCACTGAAGAAGGAGAGCAAAAGCCCTTTTTCCCACGCCCGGTAGCAGATCTTTGCTGCTTCAGTGCAGGCGCGCTCTCTGGTATTGTGATCCAACACCAAGTCTACACCGATAGAAAGTCCTTTACCTCTGACCTCGCCTATGACATCATAAACAGCCTGAAGTTCCTCGAACCTTCTCTGGGCGTATGCTCCCAAAGTCCTTGCATTCTCGATCAACTTTTCTTCCTCAATTACCTCGATATTAGCCAAGGCAGCGGCACAAGAGATAGGGTTACCACCGATAGTAAACAGGTGGGCCGGTGCTTCCCAGGCTTGCATAAATTCTTTTCTGGCCACCAAAGCTGACAGAGGCATTCCGGCAGCGATAGCCTTAGCCAAAATAACCATATCCGGTTCAATACCGAAATGCTCGATCGAAAACCAGCGCCCAGTACGACCAAACCCTTGCTGGACTTCCTCAGCTACCAAAAGAATACCGTTTTCTTTACAGAGTTTATGCAATCCGTGCATATATGTGTCTGGCGGAACAATTATCCCCGCATCACCTTGTATCGGTTCAATGATAATAGCTGCTACTTCCTCAGCTGGAAGATAATTAGTGAAAGCAAACCTAATGTATTCTAAACAATGCAAATCACAGTCAGGCTGGCGATGACCGAAGGGACAACGGAAACAGTCCGGATAAGGAAAATGTTCAATTTCCGGAAGCAAAGGTCCGATCTTTCTACGCATATTTAAGCTTACCGCTGTTAGGCTGATAGACCCATAAGTGGACCCATGGTAAGAACGGATGAAGGAAATTATTTTAGAACGACCGGTATAAGCACGGGCCAACTTGATGGCAGCATCGTTGGCATCGGAGCCGCTCAACCCAAAAGCGACTTGTTTGGGGAACTTCCCCGGGGTAATGCTCACCAGTTTTTGCGCTAGCCGTACCAGCGGTTCATGATACATGTAGGCTGGGGTGTAGTGAATAAACTTGGCTGCTTGACGCTTGATAGCGTCCACGATTTTAGGGTGAGCGTGCCCTGTGTTTAAGGCAGCCGCACTGGCCAGGAAATCTAAGTATTCGTTACCGTCCGCGTCTACCACTGTACAACCCCTGGCATGATCTACAACCAGTGGATAATAGGGTACGCGTGAGGCTGGGGAGATTACCTTTTTATCTTCCTCTACTAAAGCAAGGCAACGTTTAAGGCCTGGCATGATCAAAGAACCACCCTTTCGAGTTGGCTGTGGTTATGCAAATCAGTTGCACCTGGGTTCATGGTTAATTAGGGAACGGTGGTTGAGACTTTTCTGCTCTTACTATCTTGGCAATTCCAATGGTTAATACCGGCACAATGTGAGTAATAAAGAATCCCCAAGAAATGGTTCCGTAACCTTTGGCAATCAGATCAATTAAACCAAACCGGCTCATAGCTATACTCAAAAGTACCATGCCCAGGGCGATGACTCCCCGCATGTTCTTAGTAAGCTGCCGATCTCGCTCTTTAAGAGTAGCAGCCAAACGTTCGTTTACAGCATGAATAAAGCCGGTACCGGTTTCTATCAGTGTTCCAAACAGTACGATCTCATAGGCAGCTAGCAACAAAACTGAACCAAGGCTTTTTAGCGCTGTAAAGGCTGGCATTGTATCACTGACGATTCCTGGGTAACCGCTCAAGACCACCATATAGAAGAGAAAACCTGGAATAATAGTGATAAGGGAACTTAGGAATCCGGAGACAAAGGCCTCCGATCGGGTCTCAATATCCGGCAGGGTAAATAAAATGGCACAAATGCAACCTAAATTGTAGAACGCGTACCTAAAACCATCCAAACCCCAACCGGGGATTATTTCTCTTGTGCTAAGAGCCTGAGAAATACTGGGACCAAATCTACTTAGTCCAAAGATAATAAACGCCGCATAAACGCCATATAGAACAAAGGACCACCACGACATATATGTCTCAATAGCCCTACTTCCACTGTAAGATAAGTAGGCTACTCCTAGAAGCATCACCGTGACCCCAATCACATAGGGAATGCCAAAAGTGTCCTGAACAACATTTCCTGCGGCTGCACCAACAACGGCTAACACTATGAAAAGTAAGAGGATATAGCATATTTCATAGAGAAACCAGAATTTCCCCAGAAGCTGCGTAAAAAGACTCCGGTAATCATAAGTCTTGAATACACGCACAAAGTCATAGGTTACCGCCAAGACTATACCCCAAACCACTGTTGTAACAACCATACCGTAGATTCCTCCAAGCGGGCCATGGGAGAGAAAGTATTCAATGAGCTCCCGTCCAGTTCCGTAACCGCCGGCTATTACTACTGACTGGAAGACGAAGCCGGGTAAGAAATAGGTCCGGAAAAACTTACTTTTGAGGAAATTGCTCATTTACATATTACCTCCCTGTTGGTTTTGGTAGCTGTAACCGCTTCGGACTTACCTTCAGCTCATAAAGGCACCTCCTTTTTATCATGGATATTTGAGTTTTCGGCTGAATATGTCAACAATGAAAAACCCCTGCAGTCAAGACTGTACTGCTGGGGTTTCCGATTATTCTATAGGGGGTGTAAGATTTAGACAGGCAACGGGTAGAACTAGAAGCCCCTGCCACCAGTACGATGGCAGGGGCTTCGTTTTGTGTTTTCCACGGAGGAAACTTGGACCGGTCCCGGATGCGGGTAACGAGCTTACAATTTATCTAATCCCTGCTTCAAATCGGCAATAATGTCGTCTACATCTTCGATGCCTACCGACAGCCGAACCAGGCCGTCGGTGATTCCGGCTGCCCGCCGTTCCGCCGGCGGGTAGGGGGAATGAGTCATAGAAGCCGGGTGTTGGATGAGGGTTTCTGCATCACCTAGGCTGACGGCCAGGGAACAAAGCTCCAGTGAATTCATCAAGTTTATCCCGGCCTCCAGGCCGCCCTTCAGTTCAAAACTGAGCATGCCGCCAAAGCCACCCTGCATTTGTCGGCAGGCCAGTTCGTGTTGAGGATGGCTGGGCAGTCCGGGATAATACACTTCTTGTACAGCCGGATGCTGCTCTAGAAAAGATGCTACCGCCATGGCATTGGCACTGTGGCGTTCCATGCGCAGGGCTAAAGTCTTAAGGCCTCGGAGCAGGAACCAGGCATCGAACGGACCGATAACGGCGCCGATATTTTTGAGCATGGCGGAACGCACTTGAGCGATCAAATCAGCACTGCCTACAGCAAGTCCGGCGATGACGTCACCGTGACCGCCAATGTACTTGGTGGCGCTATGAACCGCCACGTGGGCTCCCAGCTCCAGCGGGCGCTGCAAATAGGGTGAGGCAAAAGTATTGTCCACCACCACTGTCGCCCCGGCTTCCTTGGCCTGCTTGGTAATAGCCGCGATGTCAACCAGCTTCATGGTGGGATTAGCCGGCGATTCCAGGTAAATGACCTTAGTATTGGGGCGAACCGCAGCGGTGAGGTTCCCTAACCGGGACAGATCGACAAAGGTGGTCTCAACACCGTATTGAGGCATGATCGAGGCCAGAAAAGAGTGAGTGCAGCCATAGATAGTGTCACAGGCGACAATATGATCCCCCTGTTTTACCAATGTCAGCAGAACAGCTGTGATGGCTCCCATTCCGGAACTAAAGGCCAAACCTGCTTCCCCGCCTTCTAGGTTGGCTATTTTTTGTTCCAGCGCAGCTTGGGTGGGATTCCCCAGCCGGGTGTAGATATAGCCTTCTTCATCCCCAGCAAAGCGGGCCGCACCTTGGGCTACATCGGTAAAGACAAAGGTAGAGGTTTGATAAATAGGTGTGTTTAGGGCACCGGTGACAGGGCAGGGTGACTGGCCGGCATGGACTGCACGTGTAGTAAAACCGGCCTGGTCTAGTTTCATACAACGTTCCTCCTATTTCAGATTGGCCCTTCTCATTTTCTCCTAATCCCATGAGAAGAAAGCACCTATTCTTTATTGCCTTTCAATTCGATATGATTACGATGAATTCCTGCTTTCGTCCGGACGATGGCGGTCGCTGGCGGTTATTATATCTGCAGCTTGTGGCATTGGTACTTGCTTTGTTCCTGAGTCATGGGATACTGCCGTAACGGGCCTGTATTCATGGCACTAAGAGGGAGGACTTTCTCAAATCCGGTACAAGAATTAGGGCACCTTGTAGCAGGGGTTTACGCTCCTCCTAACGTGGAAAGGAGGAGGTGTGGCTGTTGTACTTTGATTCGCGCAGGCGGTCGTCGCTGACGCGGATTTTGTTCTGGCTTATATCAAGTATTTGTCCTCAGATGTTGCATTTTTGCCAATGGTTGGAAGAAAAGAAGGACTAAGACATATGGGTATAGAAAGAAGGATTAGTCTCTAGGTACAAGACGCTGTTTCACTAGATAAAACCACAAAGGGGATTTTGATGAAGTGACGGGGTCTGCTAATTCTTCAATCTACAATATCCGGTCGGTGGAAAGGGCCATGGAAGTGCTAATAGCTCTAGGCGAAGAGTCACCGCTGGGCCTGACTGAGCTGGCAAACAAGCTTGATCTACACAAAAGCACGGTCCATCGCTTGTTAGTTACCCTTGAAGGACGCAATTTTGTGGAGGAAGAGCCGGGCCAAGGCGGTTATCGCCTTGGGCTAAGGCTCCTGCAATTGGGCGGTACCGTTGCATCCCGGTTGGAACTTCGTCAAGAAGCAAAACCTTGCTTGGAACAGCTATCGCAGATAACCGGTTACACTGCCCATTTAGTAGTGCTCTCAAGTTACGATCCTATTTATATTGAAAAGGTAGAAAACCCCAACTCTATCGTGAAGTATTCCCAAATTGGAAAAAAGCTGCCGCTGAATGCAACGGCAGCAGGTAAGGTTTTGCTAGCTCATTTACCTGACCAAGAAATTGACAGTATTTTAGCGAAAGGGCTTAAAGCTTATACCAAATACACCATAACGGATGCGGCAGTTTTGCGCCAACACCTCCAGGAGGTCAAGAAAATGGGTTATGCTGTGGATATGGAAGAATTGGAGCTTGGTTTACGCTGTGTTGCTGCTCCTGTTCGAGACAATAACGGAACGGTAATTGCCGCTGTTTCTTTGTCTGGAGTCGGTGCTACCATGACTCAAGACAAACTTCCAACCCTGATTAAGCATGTTAAAGAAGGTGCCCAAGAAGTCTCTTATCGACTCGGTTATGCCTTGGGCCATAACGTCCAGCTTGCCTAGGAGGGGGGATGCAATTGTGCGGGTAGTTGTGGCCGGCAGCGATCAGGCCTGCCGCTCCCTGCTGGTAACATTCATAAACGAACACAAAGGCCTCCCTTTGTCTGTAATAGGTCGCGCCGCTAGTGCGAAAGAGGTTGGCAAAATCGTTAAGCAGAAAAACCCGGGGCTAATAATTTGGGACATTGAAGGACAAGAAGAACAAGCTTTAGCCCTTGTGCAAAAAGTTAAGCTGCAACAGCCTCAAATAAAAGTGGTCATTATAAATAAGCACCTGGAAATGACTAGTGTTCGCACTGCTCTGCACCATGGCATAGACGACTATTTGGTCAAACCAGTTACTCAAAAAGAGCTTACCGATAGCTTGATTCGTTTACTATTCGACCGGACAAAAATGCATTGCGGTCGTGACACTGTGGACAGGGCACTAACCTACATGCAAAAGAACTGTACCCGACTTATCACTCTTGATGATGTGGCTGAAAAATGCTTCATAAGTCCATGTTACCTCAGCCGCTTGATAAAAAGACAGACGGGAAAGACTTTCGTACAGAATCTTCAAGATATGCGCCTTATGCGAGCCGAATGGCTGCTGCTGAATACCAACCAAACGGTGCGAACCATTGCTAAATCGGTAGGATTTTCCAGCGACAGTTACTTTACCTATGTTTTCCGCAGCCGGAAAGGGGTTACCCCTACTGCTTTCCGTCGCGTTTCTAATTCTGGGTAGCTATAAAGGAAGGAGGGAGAGGGGCCTAATCTGGTTTCGTAAAGTGAAATATTAAAAAGGAGGATTGGATATGAGAAAAAAGGTCACAATTCTCACATTACAAGAGAAGATGGCTGCTGGTGAACAAATCACTATGATTACCGGCTACGACTATCCTATGGCCTTAATGCAAGAAAAAGCGGGCATGGATATTATTCTGGTTGGAGATTCTTTGGGAATGACGGTGCTAGGTTTCGATTCGACTTTGCCCGTTGGCATGGACACTATGATTGACCATGCCAAGGCAGTGCGGCGTGGTGCTCCCACAGCGTACGTGATTGGCGATATGCCGTACATGTCCTACCAGATTAGTATTGAGCAAGCCATTAAAAATGCCGGCCGCTTCATGCAAGAAGCTGGCTGTGATGCTATTAAGCTGGAAGGTGGCAGCAACGTAGTTGATATTGTGGAAGCCCTAACCAAAGCCACTATCCCTGTTATGGGCCATATTGGTTTGACACCTCAATCCATTGCTATGTTAGGCGGCTTTAAGTCCCAAGGACGCAGCCTGGAGGCAGCCGAGAAGCTCATCGATGATGCCAAAGCGTTGGAAGAGGCGGGCATCGTAACTCTGCTGATTGAAGCGGTACCTCCAGAAGTAGGCCGCATCATCACTGAGCAGGCTAACGTTCCTGTTATTGGGATTGGAGCCGGACCGCATTGCCATGGCCAACTTTTGATCTCTCATGATATGTTGGGTTGCTTTGAAGCGTTCACACCGAAGTTTGTGAAGAAGTATACAGATTTAGGCAATGCCATGCGAGAGGCTTTTGAAGCTTACATTAACGAGGTTAAGGAAGGCAAGTTCCCCGCCGAGGAGCATTACTATAAGATGCATCCAGGAGAAGCTGAAGAATTGCTCAAGAAATACGGGATAACCGATTAGAGCACCCTCTTGATCAGGAGGTGAATTAAATGAAACTGAGTGAAAGGGCATTAGAGTATCCTCGCTCAGGCATTCGGGCCATGGGAGTTATGGCCGAGAAGTACCAAGATGTAATTAGCTTGGGTATAGGAGAGCCTGGTTTCACCACTCCAGCCAATATTATTGAAGCCGCAGCTGATGCTCTGCGACAAGGGTACACCAAATATACACCTAATAATGGACTACCGGAACTTAGAGCAGCTATTGCCGCTAAGCTGGAACGAGACAATGGTTTGGCCGCCACTGCCGACAATGTAATCGTAACCACCGGTGCCGGGGAAGCCATAATGCTGGCTTTACTGGCTCTGGTAAACCCAGGCGACGAAGTAATCTTACCAAACCCTGCCTGGCCCAACTACCAGGGGCAAATACTGCTCGCCGGTGCTGAAAGAGTGTCTTTGCCCACCTATGATACCGATAGGTTTCACGTCAAGGCTGCACACTTAGAGAAGGTAATTACCGAACGGAGCAAAGTCCTTATTATTAACACCCCGTCGAACCCAACCGGTGCCGTACTTACGAGAGAAGAATTAGAAGAGATCGCAGAAGTAGTAAAAAAGAACGATCTATACGTTATTGCCGACGAACCCTATGAGAAAATTATCTACGACGGCCGACAGCATGTGAGTATAGGTTCTTTGCCACAAATGGCCGAGCGGGTGATCACAGTCAATAGTTTTTCCAAGACCTATGCCATGACCGGCTGGCGGATCGGGTATGCTCACGGCTCGGCTGAGGTGATTGCTCGTATGACGATGATGGAGCAATCACTGTCAGCTTGTGTTAATGCCGCTGCCCAGAAGGGGGCAGTGGAAGCTTTATTAGGCCCACAAGATGCGGTAACAGAAATGGTAGCTGAATATGGCCGCCGTCGTGATTACATTGTGGCTGAGCTTAACAAACTAACGGGAGTGGAGTGTTGGCCTGTAGAAGGTGCATTTTATGCCTTTGCCAATGTCTCTGCCTTGGGCTCTTCAGAAGAAGTGGCCAAGAAATGGCTCCATGAAGCCCAGGTGGTGACTGTTCCGGGGACAGCATTCGGTTCCTGTGGTGAGGGATATGTGCGCATAGGTTTTTGTGCTAGCTTCGAGGATCTAAAGGAGGCCATGAGCCGCCTAAAGAGGGTACTGGGTTAGGGAAATACCTAGGTGCGGGTACTTTTCCAGGGGTGTAACAGGTTCCGGTTTTCTAGCTTTGAGCAAGTTCAGCACTGGCCAGATTAGCCGGCCAAAGTCCAAACCCAATTAGGCTTCGCTCGCTGGATAGATACCCGCTCCTTTATTAGCTGGCCAACTCCGGGCATTCTGCCAGTGGAAAGGAGGCGGTAGTTTTAGTCTTAGGGCTAAAAACTCAAATAGGGGGAGGTGTTTTCTGGTCAACGGGCAGCGGGGGCATGACACAGTAAATTAAAGGACAGAATAGTCAGGAGGGGTAGTCTTATGAGAATAATGGATTTGTCCCATGCTTATGAAATGGGAATGACGCAGTTCCCAGGGACTCCACCCATTGATGTCAAACAGATTGCTCAAATAGACGAGGGTGGATTTAGGGTGACGGATTTTCACGCCATTGTTCATGTGGGCACCCATTGTGATGCGTTTGCCCACGTGGTAAAAGGGGCCAAGACAATGGATGAAATCCCACTGGACACTTTTGTCGGTGAGGCAATTATTGTTGATGCACCTGTTAACGATGGAATGGAGATTAAAGCTGATGTGCTGAAAGATTACGACATTAAGCCCGGAGATATTGTTCTGGTGCGCACAGGATATTCCAAGCTGTGGGGTCAACCTGAATATGTGGAAAAATCACCTTATTTTTCTGAAGAACTGGCCACTGAGCTGGTAGAACTAAAGATAAAGGCCGTGGGCATGGATTTCATTTCTCCTGATCAAGTTGAAAGCACCACGTCCCCGATCCATCACATCCTTATGGGTAACCAAATTCCCATCATAGAGAACTTGAACAACTTGGACCAAATAGACGTTGAAAGAATTTTCTTCTCAGCTGCCCCAGTCTTGGTGGACAAGGCTGATGGAGGGTTCACGAGAGCATTTGCAGTCATAAAAGAATAAGAATAAGCTTGGTGTAGGCAGAAAGGCACATTGATTGTTAAGTGCATGTTATGGTAGGCAACAACAAAACCCACCGAGTGTAGACTATTGTTGCCTACCAGCTCCTGGTACTGAATAAATCTAGAACCGGTAAGGAGGGAAAATGGGCATGAGTAAAAAAGCAATGATTCTTTGGTGTATCTGGATTGGTCTTCTAGATGGTATTTACTGTTGGGTATGTACTGGCCTCCCCAATGCGGGCTTTATGTGGGTAGCGTTTGTTTCTCTGCCGATTTTCTTCTGCGGCGGAGCAGAGTATAAAACATTTCCAACCTACTTTTGTTCGGCCACCAGCGGTGTCTTATGGGGCTTGCTCAGTTTGTGGGCTCTTGGCCTTACCGGCATCGCTGACCCCGGTATTAACATGCTAGTGACCCTAACTCCTATAGTCGCAATTCTCTGCATTGTTCATATGGTATGGTTCCCGAATACGGTACTCGGGCATGCTCCGATGGTATTTGGTGGCTTTGCATCTTGCTTCGGTACCGGGGGACAAAACAGTGTCTGGGTCATAATCACTTTAGCCCTGGGTTTGGTTTTGGGAGTCCTAATCACAGAGGGCGGGAAAATCATAACTAAAGTTGTTGATAAACCTGCAGCTGATGAACCTACAGTAACCACATAGGCGACTTTCAAGGAAGTTCAGGGAGCAACGGTTGACAAGTCTGGCAGAATCAAATAAAATGAAGCAGGCAAATAAATAGAGGATATCTTATCCAGAGCAGCTGAGGGACGGGCCCTATGAAGCTCGACAACCGGCATTCTCATCTGAATGCAGCGGTGTTAATTCCTGCAGGGTGATTCTTCATCCTGAGAGATAAGATTAACAGCTAATGTTTAGCTTAATTAAACCGTAAACAAGCTGCTTTTCTTATCGAAAAGCAGCTTTCCGCTTTTTGGCCCCAGGCAAGGCGGACCCCAATGGGACCTGGGCTATGGTGAAGGAGGCAGAAAATATGCGCATTAAATACTTGTTCAACCGCTGTAAACCGGTGCTATCGGTGGAAGTCTTTCCGCCGAAACCGGAGTCGCCGCTAGATGGTGTTATCTCCACCATTGAGGCTGTACAAGATCTAAATCCGGATTTTATCAGTGTAACCTATGGCGCTGGCGGCAGCAGCAGGGACTATACGGTAGAAATAGCCGACCGAGTAAAAAACAAGTACGGGATAGAAACCCTGGCTCATCTTACTTGCGTCGGCACTGGCAAAGACGAAATTGATGACATTCTGGCCCGGCTACAGTCAAAAAACATTGAAAACATCCTGGCCTTAAGAGGCGATATGCCCCAAGATGGGGTTGCTGTTAAGTTTGATTACACTTATGCCAAGGATCTGATCACCCACATAAAATCAGACGGCGGTTTTTGTATCGGTGCCGCCTGTTATCCGGAAGGGCATATAGAGTGCGAGAGCTTGGACTTGGATCTTAAACATTTGAAACAAAAAGTAAGCTCGGGAGCGGACTTTCTCATCACCCAGCTGTTTTTTGACAATGAATTGTTTTATAGCTTCAAGGAGCGGCTAGATGCTTTAGAGATCCAGTGTCCGGTTTCAGCCGGGATCATGCCGGTGATCAATAAAAAGCAGATTGAGCGCATCACCAATCTTTGCGGTGCCACCATGTCACCGCGATTAAGAAAGATCATGGCCACCTACGATGATGAACCTGAAGCTTTGAAGGAAGCGGGTATCGCTTATGCTACGGAGCAAATAATAGATTTGCTTTCTTCCGGGGTGGATGGCATTCATCTTTATGCCATGAATCGTCCGGAGGTAGCTCGGAGAATTTTCGCCGCTATTGAAGATGTTAGGGGAAACTGTGATCATGAACATCAATCACGCTGAAGTCTTACATTATTTGGGGTACAAGGGCCAACAGGCCGACGAAAACACCACTAGACTAATTGACGAGTGTCTGGATGAAATTGATGGCCTGGCTCAGAGAAAATACGTCTATGAGTTTTTTACTGTAACAAGAGAAGAAGGGTCAATCGCACTCAAAGACAGCATTTTAACCTTTCCCGGTCGAGATATTAAGAGGCATTTACAGCACTCTGGGCGCTGTGCGCTTATGGCTGTTACCTTAGGTCTTAAAGTTGATCAAAGAATTGCCTTTTATTCTAGACTGGATTTATCCAGAGGCATTGTGCTGGATGCCTGTGCGTCCGCCGCTATTGAAGCTTTGTGCGATCAAGTCGAAGCTAAAATCAGAGCCAGGGCCGGCCGAGAAGGCCTCTACATAACTTCCCGTTACAGCCCTGGCTATGGCGATTTTCCATTAGAGATGCAGCAGGGTATCATGGCTGTGTTAGATGCTTACCGAAAGATTGGGCTTTCGGTGACGGAGAGATCGCTTCTCATTCCTCGAAAATCGGTCACGGCTGTGATCGGCTTACAGGGAAACCCTCCGGACCAAAATTGTACTTACAGCAAATGTGAAGCCTGTGCGAACCTAGATTGTGAGCTTAGAAGGGACGGAAAAGGCTGTGACAAGAGAAATTGATTTTTCCCGGTTCCTGCTGTTTGACGGTGGCATGGGTACCATGCTTCAAACCCAGGGACTCAAAACCGGTGAACTGCCGGAAAGCTATAATCTACTGCACCCGGAGATTATCGAGCACATCCATGGGGGGTACCTGGCCGCCGGGGCAGACATTATTACCACCAATACCTTTGGTGCTAACCGCTACAAGCTTAGCCAATATGGCTATAATGTTGACGAAATTGTAACCGGTGCTGTTCAAATTGCCCGCCGGGCGGCCAAAGAAAAGCTGGTGGCGCTGGATATAGGGCCCAGCGGACAGTTGATGCAGCCCTATGGGACCCTGTCTTTTGATCAGGCTTACAGCACATTTGCCGAGCAAGTCATTGCTGGAGCTGAGGCCGGGGCCGATCTGATTCTAATTGAAACCATGTCCGATGTTTACGAGGCCAAAGCTGCCATTTTAGCCGCCCAAGAAAACAGCGATCTGCCGGTGATTGCCACCATGACTTTTCAGCCGAATGGGAGAACCCTGACCGGAACGGATCCTCTCACCATGGTCAATATCGTCCAAGGGTTGGGGGTTAAAGCCCTGGGGCTCAATTGTTCTCTGGGACCGAAGGAAGTATTGCCTTTAATCGAAGAAATCCTTAAGTATGCCAAAGTACCGGTGATGGCCCAGCCCAATGCCGGGCTGCCTGAAGTAGTCCTGGGGAAGACTGTCTTTAATGTGGGGCCGGAGGAGTTTGCCCACTATGCCAAGATTATGGCCCAGATGGGTGTTACCATCCTGGGCGGCTGCTGCGGTACCAATCCCAACCACATCAAGGCGATCAAGAAAGAATTGGCCGGCTTAAGACCGGTAGAGCGTAAAATCGAAAAGATAACAGCAGTGAGCTCATTTGCCCATACAGTAGTGATCGGAAGCGGTGTTACCATTATCGGCGAAAGAATCAACCCCACTGGCAAGAAACAGCTCAAAGAAGCCTTGAGGCGCGGCGACAGCGACTACATATTGCACCAGGCCATAAACCAACGGGACGCCGGGGCCCATATTCTTGATGTGAACGTGGGGCTGCCGGAAATAGATGAAAAAGCTGTTATGGTAGATATTATTGAAGAGCTTCAGAGCATAGTAAGCTTGCCGCTTCAGATCGACAGCGCCCGAGCGGAGGTGATCGAAGCTGCCGCTCGGAGGTACAACGGCAAGCCCCTGATTAATTCCGTGAGTGGGAAGCAACAAGAAATGGAAGCGCTATTTCCCCTTGTCAAGAAATATGGGGCGGCTGCAGTCTGTCTAACCTTAGATGAGGACGGGATCCCGGCCAAAGCCGAAGAACGACTCCAAATCGCCGCTAAAATAGTGAAGACGGCGCAGCAGTATGGCATAGATAAGGAAGACCTAATTATCGATTGTCTGGTGCTTACCGCTTCGGCTCAGCAAAGCCAAGTCAAAGAGACGATAAAGGCCGTAGCCCTGGTGAAAGAGCAGCTGGGGGTAAAAACCACCCTAGGGGTAAGTAATGTTTCCTTTGGCTTGCCGGAACGAAGACTGCTCAATCGGACTTTCTTGGCGGCTGCTTTGGCTGCTAGGCTGGATGCGCCTATTCTAGATCCCTTGGATGAAGACATGGCTGAAACCGTCCGCGCCTTTGGTGTGCTCTGGGGCCATGACCAGGATGCCGCCGATTATATCGCTGCCTATGGGGGAGTCGAGAAGAGGCCCGCTCCTTCGGCTGAGCCCTCGGAAATGGATTTGAGAACAGCAATCATCAACGGGATCAGAGAAGAAGCTCCTGCCAAAACAAAGGAATTGCTGCAGCAGTTAAGCCCATTGGCAATCGTGGATCAATATCTAATCCCAGCCCTAGATATCGTCGGCCGCCGGTACGAACAGGGGGAGATCTTTCTTCCTCAGCTGATACAATCGGCCGAAACAGTAAAAAAGGCCTTTGGCGTAATCAAACAGCACCTGGTGGAAAATCAGGGAGCCAGCACAGCCGTGGATAAAGGCAAAATCCTGCTGGCCACCGTCCGCGGCGACATCCACGATATCGGGAAGAATATTGTCAAGATCTTGCTGGAGAACTACGGCTTTCAAGTTATCGATCTCGGTAAGGACGTCCCAGAAGAAGACATCGTCCGGCAAGTAAAAGAGCACAAGATTAAGCTAGTCGGTTTGAGCGCCCTTATGACCACCACCGTCCGCAGCATGGAAAACACCATCCGAGCCTTAAAAGAGGAAGGCTTGCCTTGCAAGGTCATGGTGGGCGGAGCCGTTCTAAACAGCGAATATGCCCAACTGATCGGTGCCGACTATTACGGCCGAGACGCCCGCGCAGCCGTAAAAATTGCCCAGGGCTTCTTTGGCTAACCAGCGACTTGCTGTTGGCTCGTGGCCAACTTGATTGCCCTTGGCTTGAACAGGAGTGAAGAGTAAACCGACTGGAATCTTGTGCGTAGTGAGAAGAACTACGCAGTAGCTTTACATAGAAAGGAGGCCTTAAACCAGGCTGCTTTAAGGCCTCCGTGCTAGTAGAAACGTCTCTGCTGCTTAATTCAATCAAAATCCCTCTTTTAATGTTAAGCACCATACTTCAGGCTTTAGCAAGCTTTCTACAGCGATGTCTTCATCTAATTCTGGCCAATTTATGCCCAGGCCTCCACCAAAGAGTCGCTAATTGTCTCGTTCCTTTGCCCTAGCATCCCGAAGTCTAGGAGACTATTCTAGCGGAGCAGCAATTTCCCGACCATCAGCTACTTTAATTTAGTATACTTGTTATACTTGTGTTCGCGTGGAATATCGAAGATAAGGCCTGGCACCTAAAAGTAGTGCCAGGCTTTTGCTCCTTGTTGCGAAACACTGTCTGTCTTCTTTATTACAGGCTATCACCGAAATCCTGCCGGAACTTGGCCGCCAGTTTCTCCTGCCAATCGGAAACGGGCTTTAATCGGCCGAAGAAGAAGCGCAGCATTTTTGGTTCTTCTACCCAAGCAAGTCCTTGAATCAGATGCCGATTCTCATGGAGCCAGACGATACGGTCTACGGCGTATTTTACTTGTGACAGGGTAAATACGCGCCGGGGCATGGCCAGCCGCAGCAGCTCCATGTCGGCCCAGGGCTCAGTTCCATCGGGGCTTCTCTGTTCGGACATGGTACCGCGTTCCATGCCGCGAACACCGCTGGCGATATAAAGGGCTGCTGCTAACGCTCCGGCCGGGTACTCATTTTGCGGGATATGATCCACAAATTCCATGGCATTGATATGGCAGCCCAAGCCTCCGGCGGGCGTTACCACCGGCACGCTGTTTCTGACCAGTTCGTCCACCATAAAGGCGATGAACGTGGGACCTTGGTTGATAAAATCCTCGTCCATTGTTTCGTCCAGACCCACAGTAATAGCTTCCATCTCTCTCACCGACATGCCACCGTAAGTAAGAAAGCCTTCGTAGAGAGGGATGAATTCGCGCATCTTGACAAAAACTTCTTCGTTGTTGGTGCAGATACCGCCTCCGCGGGCACAGCCCAGTTTGCGAGCCGAGAAATAAATGACATCGCATAAAGATGCTAGCTTCCATGTGATTTCTCTGATGCTCATAGCTTTGCACTTTTCTTCACGTGTCTTAATAAAGTACAAGTTATCGGCCAGCAAGCTAGCATCTAACACTAGCAGAAGTCTGTGCCTATCACAAATGTCCCTAACTTCGGCCAGATTCTCCAAAGAGAATGGTTGTCCGCCGATGAGGTTAGTGCCGGCTTCCATCCGAACAAAAGCAATTTTGTTAGCGCCGTGCTTTTCTATGATCGAATTTAGCTGATCAATATCCATGTTCCCCTTAAAAGGGTCTGTGCTGGTCACTTTGAGGCCTTCGTCTGTAATTGCTTCTTCTACCTGGCCCCCGTTTAAGTTGATATGAGATTTTGTAGTGGTAAAATGGTAATTCATCGGTACGATCGAATCCGGCCTCACCAATGCCTGGGCGATAACATTTTCGCACGCTCTTCCTTGGTGTGTGGGCAAAAACAGTTTCATGCCAAATATTTCTTCGATCTTGTTTTCCAATCTAGTAAAGGTTTCACTGCCGGCGTAACTGTCATCTGCTATCAACATGGCCGCCTGCTGCCGGTCGCTCATGGCATTAACGCCGCTATCTGTTAGCATATCTAGAAACACATCTTTATTCTTAAGAAGAAAAGTGTTATTACCGGCTGCGGTTATTGCTTCCAGACGTCGTTCCACGTTGGGTAATGCCAGCTTTTGTACAATACGTACCTTGTGCATTTCCAGTGGAACCTGTTCTCCAGAGTGAAATTTGACGTTCGCCATTTTCTTATTCCTCCATTTTTGCTGAAATAATTTTGCTGTCTGCTGCGATAATAATAGTCAGGATCCATAAGATCATCCCCTTTCGTGGAGCCAAAACAAAAACCCCGTCCCTTGTTAGTCCAAAGGGCGGGGTCTTTTCCCGTGTTACCACCTTAATTCATTGGTACCTCGCGATACCAACCTTATCGAGTACTTGTGCATTTAGGCACGCATACTCTAGCACTGTAACGGGTGCAGGTCCCCGGCATCAGCCTACTTGGGATTACCCCTTTCGGTGTGCAGCTCTTGAGATGTATTCAGAACGCTTATCCTTGCACCTCTCAACACCGGTAGCTCTCTGTAAGGCCTCAGCTGTTCTTACTTCTTCTCAATCATAGCTTTTTGAAATGTTTGTCCCATTATAGGTGCCCAATTGCCTCTTGTCAATGGTAAAATAAGACAACAAGCACTGATTCCTAACAATTGGCTAACTTACGGACTGCTCCTGACGAATAGCCAACCCAGCCAAGGCGTATATGGCTAACCAAGTAACAATGTGCAAAGACGTGTCGTTAAAGTCGGATTTAGGGTATACCTCCACAATATCCATCCCTAGCATGGGCCCTTGGGCTAGGGTATATAAAGCATTGCACATATCTTCTACACTGAGCCCGTTAAAGTCTAAGGGCCCACCGATATTCCAAGCATGATCTATGATATCACTGCAGACGGTTACGTAGTAGCCGTCGGTGCCATCAGTAATTACATCGTATGCTTTGGCGATTGCTTTCTCCAAGCCTAATTCGCGAACAGTAGCCATAGTCAACACCGTGGCACCGGATTTGCGGGCATAATCCATTTGCTCAACCGTGTTTCGGGGGCCGCGGATGCCAAAATGAACGATCTTAGTGGGATCTATCCCTTTTGTCTCGGCTATTCGTCGCAGTGGACAGCAGCGAGCCATGTTGTCACTTAAGAAAGCGTCAGCATTATCCAAATGGGCGTCAAAGTGTAGGATGCCGACTCGATGAGGGCGCTGTTCCGCAAGAGCGCGCAACACAGGATAGGTACAAGCATGATCGCCACCAAGAAATATGGGGGTAGCTTTCCTGGCAAAGATCTTCTTGGCTCCTTCCGTGAAGAAGTCAAAAGTCTTCTCCACATCGGTGCTGCAAGCAGGTAAATCACCCATATCCCCCAGCTTAAGTGACTTCATTACTTCGATGTCATATTCAGGAATGTACCCATTTCCATAGCGCATTGAAGCAATGCGGCAGCCCTTGGGTGATTGTTCACAGGTAGAAAAGGATCCCCACGTATTTGTTCCCTCCCACGGTAACCCTACAATTACAGCATCCAAATTTTCTAACTCATCTTCTGACCGTACCCGCTTACTGCCGAGAAAAGTCGGTATATTGCCGGCAACCATTGGAACTCCTGCACCGGGCATGTGATCAAACATGTTTCGCAACCCAATCCCTCCATTACATTAAGTGTAAATCACGATATTGTTATCCGCCGAGATAAGCTCTTCTAACTTGTTCATCTTCTAATAAGTCTTTTGCATCTCCTGAAATCACGACCCTTCCAGTATCGATTACATAAGCACGTTTTGCGGTCATCAATGCTAAGAAAGCATTTTGCTCTACTAAAAGTACGGGAATGCCCTGGCGGTGGATCTCCTTGATTGTTTCGTAGATAGATTCCACTACAATTGGAGCCAACCCTAATGAAGGTTCGTCCAGAAGCAACAGCTTTGGCCTCGCCATCAGGGCTCGGCCCACGGCAAGCATTTGCTGTTCACCGCCGCTTAAAGTCCCGGCCGGTTGTCCGGATCGCTCCTTTAGCCTTGGAAACAACGTGAACACACGTTCAAAACCATCGTTTCGCTGATGAACAGAACAAGTATATCCTCCCAGTAACAAATTATCTTTAACGGACAAGTGAGGGAAGACTCGACGCCCCTCTGGCACCTGGATAATTCCTTTCTTTACAATTTGGTCGCTGGAGATGTTAGTAATATCAACATTGTCCCAAAAGATTTGCCCTGAGTTTGGCCTGTGCAAACCGGAAATGGCCTTTAGTAGAGTACTTTTGCCGGCACCATTATTACCTATGAGGGCCACAATTTCGTCCTGCTGTACGTGCAGAGAAACATCTTTCAGAGCATGGGCTTTGCCATAGTAAACGTTAAGGTCTCGTATGACTAGCATAGGCCTTAAACCCCTTCCCCAGGTACGCTTCAATTACTCGTTCGTTGGCTTGGATTTCCGTTGGCTTTCCGGCAGCGATCTTTTGCCCATGGTCCAAGACTATGATGTGGTCGGAGATACCCATTATGACCCGCATATTATGCTCTATGATCAAAACAGTCTTATTGAGCGTGGTCCTAATCCAGGCAATTTGCTCCATGAGAGCTTCGGTTTCAGCAATATTTAGTCCGGCAGCCGGTTCGTCCAGAAGAATCAACTCTGGATCTGCGGCTAGGGCGCGGACAATTTCTAGCTGGCGCTGTTGTCCGTAGGGCAGATTGCAAGCTAATTCAGTTTGGACAGCCTCTAGCCCAAACTGAGCTAGTAGTTCTCTTGCCTTTTCTATGGTTTCATTCATCTCTCGACGGGAAAAAGCAGGCCTAAACAGGGCATCAAATATCTCTGCTTTTGTGCGGCAGTGAAATCCCACCACCACATTGTCAAGTACCGTCATATAACCGAAAATGCGGCTGTTTTGGAAGGTGCGGCAGATTCCCAGCTCAGTCAGACGATGTGGCGGAAGATCATTAATAGAATCCTGGTTAAAATACATCTCACCGGACGTAGCCTTGATTATTCCAGTAATCATATTGAAGATGGTAGTTTTACCTGCTCCATTGGGCCCAATGATAGCTACAATTTGTCTTGGTGGAACAGTGAAGCTAACATTGGAGACAGCAGTGAGACCACCAAACTGTTTAGTGAGATTATTTACTTCAAGAAGTGCCACTTCCGGTGCCTCCTTCCAAGGATGCGGGTTGATTGGTCCGCCGTAATCTTGCCAGTAAGGAGGAAAGTGCCCAAACCAAACCTTTCGGACTTACAACCATAACAATAACCATTAGAGCCCCAACCCACAGCATACGATACATAGCAAAAGCTCGGGTGATTTCTGGCAGCACATAAATAATTAATGCTCCTAGAATTGGCCCAGCTACAGTAGCTGTACCGCCAACAGCAGGCATGGCAAAAATGAGGAAAGATTCGATTGCTTTAAAGGCATCCGGGGAGACAAAGGAAATATACACAGCAAAGAAACTGCCAGCTACGCCAGCCATGGCTGCTCCAATTGAAAAGGCTGCTACTTTGTAATAAGCAATATTGATACCCATAGCTGAAGCGGCGATGTCATCTTCCCGGATCGCTTCCCAGGCTTTACCAACGCGTGAATGGGCTAAGATGCGAACGCATATTATAGCCAATATAAGATAGGTGAGTATTAGATAATAATAAGGAGTCAGACCATTAAAGATGTAACTGCCGATGGTAGGTGCAGGTATACCTGGGAGTCCCATTGGACCACGGGTAAGATCAACCCAACACAGGAGTACCAAGCGCACAATTTCACTAAAGCCCATGGTTGTAATCCCCAGATAAAGGCCTCGAAGGCGTAACGTGGGTATACCCAATATCAGACCGAACAATCCGGCTGTTAGACCTGCCAGCGGCATTGCGGTCCAGTAGGAGAGGTTAAGACGCAACATTAGAAGGGCTGTTGTGTAAGCTCCGATGGCGTAAAACCCTGCTTGTCCCAAGTTGATTTGACCTGCATATCCGTATATTAAATCAACGCTAAAAGCCAGTAGCATATACATTGCAGCCATAATAATCACATGCATCCAATAACGACTGTGCACAACCAGCGGGAGAGCAAGGGCAGCAGTAATAAGACAGACATATTTAAGCTGTTGCTGCGTCATACTTTTCCCCCTCCCTTGGTAACCTTGATTAATCCTGAAGGCATGAATAACAGGGTTAGTATTAAAACCAAGAAAGCGAAGCCATCACGGAATGCCGAGGAAATATAGGCTGCACCGAGAGTTTCAACCACACCGATTAGAATACCGCCGAGCATTGCGCCCGGCATGCTGCCAATACCGCCCAAGACGGCAGCCGTAAAGGCCTTAATTCCGGCAGAATTTCCCATCAGCGGATATACTGCGTCAAAATATACCCCTACCAGAAGACCGCTGGCTGCTGCCAAGGCGGAACCAATGGCAAAAGTTAGGGCTATAGTACGGTTGACGTTAATTCCCATTAGTCGTGCTGCCACAGGATCTTGGGATGTGGCTCTAATTGCTAATCCCAAAGGTGACTTAGTGGTGAATAGGGCTAATCCTATCATGCACCCTATAGCCACCACGGCAATAACAATCTGTAATTCCGAAACATAAAAGGGGCCAACTCGAAAAACTGTCTGAAAGATTGTCAATCCGACCGGGTGTGTTTCAGTGCCCCATAATAATTGTCCTAGGGTCTGGACAAAAATGGAAACCCCAATAGCACTGACCAACATAGCGTCCAAGAATCCCCGACCGGTTTTTTCCCGAATCGGCTTATAAGCCACATAGTCTATTGCGACTCCCAATAGAGCAGTAATTAACATTGCACCTACCATCGCCACTACAAAATTAAGTCCGGCAAATCGGAGCAGCATCCAGCCGATGAATGAACCCAACATAAATATTTCGCCATGGGCATAGTTAATAAACCCCAATATGCCGAAAACCATTGAGTAGCCAAGAGCGATTAACGAATAGATCATTCCTATTACTAATCCGTTGATCAATTGCTGAAGCAGTTGAGTAATGATCTTCACCTCCACTCAAGGAGCCGGACAAGGACTGTCTTGTCCGGCTCAAGGGGCGCTACTTCGTGTACAGTTCGAACTTCCCGTCTTTTACAACAAGTTTGATTGGATCTTTGATAACATCACCGTTTTCGTCAAATGAAATGGAGCCTGTTACTCCCTTTACGTCCTTCAGGGTGGTCAAATAGTCTTTTATGGCTTCTCGATCCAGTGCCCCGTTTGTCATGGCCTCGGCGATAACAACCAAAGCATCGTGTCCGTACCAAGCGTAAGCTCCGGGAATAGCGTTATATAAAGTTTCATACTCAGTAACAAATTCTTTTACCAAGGGGTCGTCTACCATGGGGTGGAAGAAAGCATTAATCCGGAAATTCTCTACAGCTGGTCCACCTAGGTTTATAAGGGGCTCTTCGTATAAAGCATCGACACCGAAAAAGGCCGGTTCCCAACCAACGGCTTTACTTTGTTTGCAGATGAGAGCCGCTTCATTGTACAAGCCAGCAACGAATACGGCCTCAGGACTGGTTGCCCTAATCTTGGTAATAATGGAGCTAAAGTCTTTGGTTTCACCTAAATAATACGTTTCAATGCCCACCACCTGGCCGCCTGCAGCAGTAAAGGCTTTCTGAACCACATCCTTAAGGCCCAGGCCATAATCGCTGTTTTCATATAAAATTGCGACGGAGTCGTAACCTTCTTCCAGCATCCACTTAGCCACAAATTCACCCTGCAAAGCGTCTGTAGGTATTACCCGAAAAGTGTAGGGCCCGGCATCGCTGACAGCGGGAGCGCTGGAACCAGGGCTCATCTCAACAATGCCAAAACGGTTGTAGATAGGTGCACCGGCTAGGGTACAACTAGAGTTGTAGTGGCCAATTACCGCCAAGACGCTAGCATCGTTACCTAACTTGTTGGCTACTGCCGCCGCCTGTTTGGGATCCGAGGCATCGTCTTCAACAACGATATCAATTTCCCGACCATCTATACCTCCGGCTTTATTAATTCGTTCTGCAGCTATTCTTACACCACGTTCAATATCTTGGCCGGACTGGGCACAACTGCCGGTCATAGGTGCAGCAATGGCAACCACAATTTTGTCTCCCTTGGAATCAGCACCTTGAGCAGGCTGGCCCTCATCCTTACTACCGCATCCAACAAGTGACATGGAACAAACCAGGAAAATCAAGAAAGCAGCCACTAGTTTTCTGGACACATTGAACACCTCCCTGTAAAATAGCAATTCAGGCGAGAAGCACACAGGTAGAGTATAGCTAGGGCTGACCTTTTGTGTCAGGCTTTCTACCTGTGGCAAGCTTACTTTGGCTTGGCCAAGCCGAGCGGCCATACCCACCTCCATAAACTTGTCTTATCCAACAACCTCAGGAAACGATCCAACCAGGTGGATCCAACATTGTGTATATTATGACAACAGGGTTTCGCACCCATTGAGTAGTAATAGACTTAAGCAATACTACACAAATACAGCTAAAGGCGGCAGCAGTAAATTGGATTTGCAAATTGGGTTCGACATAGTCGAACACCATTTTACCATCTCAAACGTATATTCTACAGAGAGCCATAAATTCCTGCTTGCTTATTGTACAATTCTTAAACTAGTTTTTAAGTTGTACTATTACGATCAAACAGTGTATTATGTTTTTGGGTGTTTGCCTTTCACTTCGGATAGGCAGGATTTAGTTTGGGAGCCGGAGAAAAAGACAAAAATAGGGAAGGAGGCGCGCATTTGTCACAACAAGAAGGTGGACAGCGTCTAATACAAGCGGTTCAAAGGGCGATTGACATATTGGAGTGCTTCGATTCACCGGATATGGAACTTCCGCTTGGTGAACTAAGTAGCAAAGTCGATCTCAATAAGAGCACTGCTCATGGGATTTTGGCAACTTTAGTCCATAATGGTTATATTTACCAGAACCCAGAGACAGGAAGGTATAAACTAGGACCAAGGTTTTTAGAGAAAAGCCTCCAAATGTTAGGGAAGATGAGTGTTTATCAAACGGTGCATCCTCATTTAGTAAGGATCACCGAAGAATACCAACAAACATCCCATCTGTTCCTGTATGTTAACGAGATTCTATTTTGTGCTGATAAAGTTGAGGCCGCACCCTTTGTTGTTCTTAGCTCGAGAATTGGCTGCCAACTTCCCTTCCATGCTACTGCGTCTGGAAAGGTTGTTTTAGCCAATGTGCAGCACGATACATCACAAAGGATATTAAGCGAGCTCCAGTTTACCCGATTTACGCCTAAGACTATCTGCTCCAAGGACGTTTTGATGGCCAATTTGTTTGCTGTTCGGGTAAAAGGGTATGGAGTGGAAGATGAAGAGATAGAAATGGGAACATACAGCATAGCCGTACCAATATGGAACTACCAAGGATTGCTAGGCACTATCAGCGTTTCTGGAATGAAAAATCGAATGATTACCATCGAAGATGACATCATACGTGATTTAATGGAGGCAGCCGCCTCAATTTCGCGAGAGTTTGGCTATATAGTGCCCACGTAAAATGCGGAAGGAATGAAACTAGGGGACGAAGGGCCGGTATTGCTGCCTTAAGAAACCATTGCCAGCCGCAACTAGCTGATCGAGTTTTAGCTCTCCCGCCGGGAAGTGCCAATCCTGAGCCTTCCCAACTCACGAAGGGAGGGCACAGGTTGGGATGAAAGGCGGGCGGCGACCAAGCGAATCAGTTTTATGACAAAAACAGGATTAATCGATCCAGAGAAGTTCTTAAGAGGGAGGAAGAAACACCAATGCCAAAGATTGTAATCCTGGATGGTTACACCACAAACCCCGGTGACCTTTCTTGGGAGAAGCTGGAGGCGCTGGGTGACCTGATTGTGTACGATCGTACGCCAGCTGACCTGGTTGCTAACCGTATCGGCGACGCCGACATTGTCTATACCAACAAAACCCCCATTACTAGGGCAACAATAGATGCTTGTCCCAACTTACGTTTCATTGGTGTCTTGGCCACAGGCTACGACATCGTTGATGTTAAGGCGGCCAAAGAGAAGGGAATTCCTGTCTGTAATATCCCCACCTATGGCACCGCCGCCGTAGCTCAAATGGCAATCGCACTGCTGCTGGAAATTTGCCACCACGTGGCGGCACACAGCGAGGCAGTCAATAACGGTGACTGGACCAACAATCCGGACTGGTGCTTTTGGAACTATCCCCTCATCGAGCTGGCTGGGAAAACCATAGGGATCATCGGCTATGGTCGGATAGGCCAAGCCACCGGAAGGATTGCCAAAGCCCTGGGCATGAGAGTCATTGCCTATGACGCCTTCGTAGAGGCAGAGGAATGCGTAGATCTAGATACACTGCTGGCTGAGTCTGACGTCATCGCTTTGCACTGTCCATTGCTACCTGATACAAAAGGCATCATTAACAAAGACACCATCGCCAAAATGAAAGACGGAGTTATTATCCTGAACAATGCCCGCGGTCCCTTGATTGTAGAACAAGACTTGGCTGACGCCCTAAACAGCGGTAAAGTGTATGCAGCCGGACTGGACGTAGTTTCCACCGAACCGATCAAAATGGACAATCCGCTCCTTAATGCCAAAAACTGCTTTATTACCCCGCACATCTCTTGGGCACCCAAAGAGAGTCGTCAGCGGCTACTGAACATCGCAGTGGATAACCTCACCCAGTTTCTGGCCGGCAATCCGGTAAACGCAGTAAACAAATGAGAGCCAAAAATCTAATAATACAAAGGCCCCCAAGCCATACAGGTCTAGGGGGCTATTCGTGCGACTGGCAGTCGCGTTCGCTGTGTACAACACAGCAAAGCAGCTTCTAAGGACAGTGGCCACGACTCTTATAAGGCGATCAGATAACGCTTTCGGTTCTTAAAGAAATAGATGGCCGACCCGCCAATGAACCCAAACAACATGTAGTGAAACCGGCATCAAAAAGGCATGATAGTTCGAGGGTTCCATCAGAAGGAGATGTCATCAAGTTAGAGGGGTAAAAGGGTATTTAGTTGAATTATCGCTAAACCGCTGGAGCATGGCCGCAGTTTCCGCTCGGGTAGCGCTACCTTGGGGAACGAGGGTGTGTTCTGTTCGACCGTTAATCAGTCCCGTGCCGCAGGCCCACTGGATGGCAGGGATAGCATATTCGGAAATATCGCAGGCATCGTGGTAGGAGAGGATATTGGTATCTTCACCGACGCTTACATCATAGCCCTTGTACTTAGCGTAGCGGTACAGTATGGTTGCTAATTGCTCGCGGGTGATGCTACCGGTAGGGTCAAAGGAGCTGGGATCATAGCCTTTAACGATCTCATTGGCCGCTGCCCAGTGTATGGCCGGGGTATACCATGTTCCGTCCTTAACATCTGTAAAACTGCTCAGTTCTTTCGCTTCTGGCTGCCCTTCCATCCGCCACAGGATTGTTACTATCATGGCGCGGGTGGTTTTTAAATCCGGTGCAAAGGTGGTTGCGCTGGTGCCGTTCATCAGTCCGTTGACGGTTACATATTGCACCGCGCTGTAGAACCAGTCTGTTTCACCGGCATCGACAAAGGGACAGACCCAACTGGCATTGTCTGGGGCAAAGAAGGCCTCGATGGCATGCTTGCTCCGGACATTGCTGAATGTATAGCTGCTGACCGCGCCCACGCTCTGGCCATCCACCAGTACATCGCTGATCTGATACCCTATATCGGCAGCAATGGTAAAAGTCTTGTTTCCGCCTGCCTTTACGCTGGCGGAGGACGGGCTTATAGCACCGCCCTTATTCGCCGTAGCGGTGATGGTGTAGCTGGTGCTATGGCCAGTGTTGTGACTGGGTTCGGTATAGCCGATGGCGTAGGTGGAGAATCTTTTGGCATGAAGGGTAATGGCAGTCTTATCCGCGTTTACCGTAATATACTCGCCGCCCTCGTTGGCGGCGGTAGTTATGGTATCCACGCTGCCGTTATGATAACGGTAGACCCTGTAGGTTGCTTTTCCCTGCAATTCTACGGGAAGCGGAACGATGATTTTCAGCGGAGCCGAAGCCTCACTATAATTGGGATCGTATTTCCCATCGACTATCTTGCTAAGATCGATATCCAGAACCATACCAACCTTATGACCGTTTGCAGCCGCAGTTCGTGCCACAACGTTGGCAGGGGCCCCGGATTCGTTTGCAGCCACCGTTAGGGTGATTATCACGCTGTTTTCTGCGGGCGTGCTCTCCGATTCGGTATCCAAGCCACCGACTACCACGTCCGGCGTACGTGCACCGGCTACAACCAGAATGCTGTTTCTTACAATAGACGGCATCACAATTGAAGAGACTAGGGAGATGTCCGCGTTTTCCACGGTGATGATCTTTGTTACAGTTTTTTCTCCGTACTCGGCCACTAGATTATATGTTCCGCTGGGAATGCCGTACAGCACGAAGCTTCCGTCGGCCCCTGTGGTTGCTGCAAGGCCAACTTTAGTTGCGCCCGACATCACCCTAATGGTTACACCGGAGAGAGCTGTGGCGGGGTCGGTGTCGTTCTCAACTGTGCCGTTTATTGAATAGACCGGTTCTTCCTTGATAATTAACTTGGCGGCTTGGCTGGTGTTTGTACCGTAGTTGCCGCTAGCGGCGATGGTAGCTTTCACGTAGTAAGTGCCGATATCCACCGGTGCTGTGCCTTCGTTTTCCCTGGCTGCATAGGTCGGCGTCGTACAGGCGAAATCGGTGTAGTAGATGCAGGTAACGCTACCATCCGGTGTGGTTCCTCCGGCTACCCCGGCAACGGCGGCAGCATCGATTGTTACTGGACGCCCGGTCTTGGTGACGGTTTTATCCGCCAGCGTGATGACAGGTGTGGCCGCCGCGATTGTCCATTCATTGCTGATGCCGTTACCGGCGGTAAGGGTATAATTGCTGTCAGAGAGCGTGGCTGCGTCTGCTGTATACGTACCTGCGTCCGTGGCGGAAACGGTGCCAACGTAGCCGCTCACCTCAGCGGCATCGCCGAGCTCAGCATTGGTGATCAGGGCGGAAATGGATTTTTCCGTATTATCATAAACAAAACCGCTGTGGTCGGTCCAGGCAAGATGGACGGGTTTAGGGCTGATTGTACCGGTAAGGTTTGAGAAATCCAGCTCGTAGAAACCGGCCCTGGCCCCGGTAAGCGATACGCCGGCAACGCTAATGCTCTTATCCTCGCCGGCATTGGCATCGCTGAAGGTTATAACCGGAGTGCCAAAGAGGGATACGTCGGCCATATGGTTAACATCGGTCTCACCGGGTTTGAGCTTCAGGCCTATTGTGTCCGCTATGGTGTAGTCGGCTTGCACTGACTTATCATAGGTCTTGCCAAGAACCGTAATATTGGTAAGCTGAAGCTTGATTTTGTCCACCATGTTGGTCCTTACCGGTAAGCTCTCCAGTGCATCACTGGCAAATGTGGTGTCAGTGGCTGCGTATCGTATCGTCATGCTGTAAACCGTATCGGCCGCAAGTCCGGTAAACACATTGCTCCTTTGCCATGTACTACCATTATCTTTGCTGTACTCAGCCTCTTCGATAGCAGCGATGGTAATGGTTGTATCGGTCTTGGTTATGTTCATGGTTAGGCCGGTGGTTGCCGGACGCGCCGGTATAACGAGATTCTGCGCCGGGCTGTCCACTAGGGTTTTACCGTCGCCCATCCTTATTATAAAGACCGTTGTACCGGGCCAAGTACTGTCGATGTCAATCGTTCCAGTTTCGTCAGCGGTATATTCGGTGCCATTAATTTTATAGCCCGCGCCTGTTACCAGGCCGGTCAGTTGTTCGTTGACATAATCGATAGAAGCTGAGGGTTTATCTTGGGCAGGAAGTGCCAAAACTGTCACCTTGACGGCCCGGTGCACACCGTTTTTCTTTGCCGTCAGGATGACGTTGGTATTAGCATCGCCGCGGGTAACAGTAGCACTGCCGCTCAAGATGTTGATGGCGGCGGTATTATCAGAAGTCCAGGTAACACTGTTGCCGGTACCTACGCTGAAATCAGCGGTAACAGCGGAGGCGTTTTCGTTGTTGCTAAGAAAAACCGGTGCTGTCGAGACATAAGCTGCGTCGGTACTGTCCATAGCGGCAAGGCGTGGATAGAGATCACCTTCAAATGTCCAGTTCAAGTCTTGGCCCAGACTGCCGCTTAGACTTGGGCCCACCATATCTGCAGTCAGCCTGCCTTCGCCCTGGCCAGTATAGTCCCCATCCCTAATACCCACGGACATACACAGTTGTTTGTCGTAGAAGCAATTTAAGACGCTACCGCTTTCGTTATGACCTACGCAACCTCCGCCGCCTGTCTTGGGGGAGATTCCGCTCGCATTATAGCAGTATTGTACCAGGCAGATATCAGTATCCTTAGATTTAGAGTTGTGATTGTGTCCCACCAAGCCGCCGACATGGTTGCCGCCGTATACGATACCGGTATTATAGCAGTACAGCACCTGGGCACTACCATTGCTGGCCTGGTTACATCCTACTATACCGCCAATACACTCATTCTTTCCGCCGGTGACGCTACCCAAGTTGTAACAGTATTGTATTAGGGCAGTGCCATTAAGTCCTTGGTTATACCCTGCGATACCGCCGGCGGCATGCTTGCTGTGATTGATGGCGCCGGTGTTGTAGCAGTACTGCACGGTGCCGGAATTGAATCCCACTATGCCACCTATTTGGCCGCCGGCAGTAATGCTACCGCTGTTTTGGCAATTCGTCACCGTACCCTTGTTTTTACCCACAATACCGCCGACTTCATTGTTACCATAAATGCTACTGCTGTTAAAACAGTCGGTTACAGTGGCGCTAGCCGCTGCAGAGCCCACAATGCCCCCGCCATATGTAGGGCTTGTATCGTTACTGCCACCGGTGATGATGCCGCTGCTTGAACAGTTTGCCACCGTACCGGAGATATAACCGGCAATCCCACCGATACGGTCTTTAGTTCCGTTGACGCTGCCGCTAATAAAGCAATTTGTAACTGTACCCAAACATTTGCCAACAATGCCACCAGTGTAAGAAGAACCTTTGATATAACTATCAACCACACCAATATTCTTAATCGTGCCGTTAACCACACTGCCGAACAGACCTTGATAACTAGTCCCTTGGTTAATATAAATGCCGCTAATGGTATGATTGTCGCCGTCAAAGTTTCCGCTAAAGTAATAATTATTGCTAACACCGATGGGCTTCCACCCATAGAACGTACCGCCGTTTAGCGTACCGTCGGAAGCAAGGACGTTTTCGTTTAGTATGATGTGGGCGGTCATCCTGAAATACTTGCCTCTGTAGGTTGTGCCCGCTTTGACATTTGCTGATAGCTGGGCCAGGTCGGCGGCGGTGCTGATAAGATAGGGTTGTTCTTCGCTTCCGTTACCGCCGCTGAAGGGATAATCTGGATTCTTGTTTGGCATCACGCCGTTCCGGATTGTGGGATCGGACGCTGTCGTCGTATTAATATCGGTTACTACGCTATCTAGCGGCAAAAGAGCGGTAGATTCTGTTAATTCAGCTTCTTCATTTATTAGAACAACAGGTGGCGGATCTGTTAGTTCGGTTTCATCGTTCGTATTGGGTATGCCGCTGTTTGGTATTGTTGGGGCCGCCGATAAGTCCGTAGTGTCATCGTTATTGTCTAGATCCCAGAGGGTGTTACCTATGTCGTTTGCTTTTTCGCCAGCAGTTAGGTTGTCGTCTATGTAGCCAGGTGCAATAATTTCTGTATCGGCTGCACTCACCGTCACACTTAGTGTTGGTAGGACACCCACCAGGATACAAAGCGCCAGAACCATGCTTAGGAGTCTCTTGTGCAAGATTACTTCTCCCCTCTTTCTATTTCGCCAGGTATTTTTAATTGTAAACCCCAACCAATAACAAAACCGCCAGTATAGCAACAATCCCCTGAATATGGATTTACGTCAGCCAAGTGCGCCACTACGCCGCGTGGCTTTTATTATTGCTGACATATTCGACAGTAAGGGGCATTTTTCCTGGCGGCTGCGGGGGCTGTAAGTCGGTTTATAGCGATATTATATTGAGCAATTCGTTGACGTATTGTCTTTAATTCATCTGATCGAAATCTGATAGAGCTTTTTCTCGGTGGCCCTGTTGTCATGGAGATCGGTAACCAGGTCGCCTTTGCTTTCTACCCTGACATCAAGAGGAAGAGGGGTGCAGCTTGTTTTTGTAGTAACTGTCGGCCAAATACAGGGCCGCCATAGGGTTGTGTCCTAAGACACGGTCCTTTACAGCCAGTACTGTCACCGGTGCCTGTGAATACTTGATAAACAGAGTATCATGTCCCACACACAATCCTAAAATTATGTTTAAATCGGTCTGGGATTTGTTAAGAGCCATTGCTTGTCCAATTGGGTTGCACATGGGTTCATACGTGTTCGGCCTCAGTTTTTCCTGCTCTTGAATTCTCAAGAATTCCTTGGGAATACTGCCGTTTTTACAGACCACAGAATTGACGGTGAAACCGTTTTTCTTCAGCACTTGCACTAAAGCGGAGGCCTCAGTCTTTAAGCCAATACAAAAGGCAATCCCCAAGTTGGTGAAGCCACATTTTCTGGCAAAGTGCATTATTTCCTCTAACCTAGACCAACGGCAATACCCCTCACTTTCCACTAGAGCAGAGTTGCGGGCGATTTCAAAATTCTCCGCTTCCTTGTAAAGGGCTTTCACATCTTCCGGGTCGTCTTTGCAGGGGCAATTCCGTGGCACTTCATCTAAATTGCCCTGACGACAGTTGTTGCTCTTACACTGTGCACATGTGTACAAGCCAATCACTCCTTAATGTTCTCGTCACTCCAAACTTGATAGCGAGCTGAATCGGCCTGTACAGCCGACAAAGCAAACCCCAAGGCCTATAACCAAGGTGGCCAAGGTTGATCCCTCATGAGGCATAATGAGGCGGCAACAGTTTGGCAATCCTTGCCTAATTGTGACTAACTGTTATCAGCAATAATAAACACAGCATAGGTCTCATTCTGTCAGGCTGTGTTTGTTTATTCCTACCATAAATATTAAATATCTGGTACCACGAAAAAGTTTCATCAGCTAAGAAGGATAATCTACGAGAATGTCGAATATTATCCTAGGTTCCACTTAGTGGACCGCAATCCCGGATAGCGGAACTTCAGCTTTAGGGGAGGACACCATGAAGAGAAAGGATTTTGTATATTCGGTAGGCAAGGCTTTTGAGATAATTGAAATGCTGAGCAGATATCCCGCTGGGCTTACCATCAGCTATATATCATCCGAGCTTGGATGGAGCAAAAGTACGGTTCACAGGTTTTTATCAACACTACTTGAGCTGGGCTATGTTGGGCAAAAACAGGATGGTAGCTATAGGCTCTCGCTAAAATTTTTGGCCATTAGCAATAGCTTAATCAACAGTCTTGAGCTAAGGGATGTGGCTAAACCATTTCTTAAGCGTCTGGCTGAAGAGGCCAGTGCTGATGTGCATCTAGCTACTTTGGAAGGCTTTGATGCTGTATTTGTGGATCGTGTCGACGGAAGCGCCCCGTTAACAACTAATTTCCATATCGGACGACGGGCCCCAGCTTACTGTACGGCGGTAGGCAAGGTCATATTAGCTGAAATAAGTGAGGACGAACTGGAGAGACGTGCGTCCTCAAACATATTTCAATCATTCACTCACAATACAATTACTTCGCTGCCTGAGCTTAAAGCCCAATTAGCCATAATAAGAGAGCAAGGTTTTGCAGTGGATAATTCGGAGCACAATGTTGAGATTGGATGCATTGCTTCAGCCATAAAAGACTCCCGGGCGAAACCCTTGGCTGCTGTCAGCGTGTCGGGCTCTGCCGAAAAGATATTAGGGGAAAACGCGTCTAACCTAGCGCGCCTTGTTAAGGAATGTGCAAAGCGCATCTCATTTGAACTTGGCTATGTCTATCATTAATGATTGGGGGCAATAAAATGGCCAGAAAGACAATTGCGATGAGACTCCCGCCCCGGATAGTGCGTATTGTCTTCCATGATGTGGAGGTGATTAATGTAGACAAACCGAATACCAGTCAAAAACCTTTTAAACACTATCAGTTGCAGCCCGCTGTTAACCACCTTGAGTCCGTTGGCCAGTAACCAACCGGATGACATTAATAATGGCATTCAGTTCGTCCTCGCTCAATTTGGCATCGGCCGCTAAGCTGGCCAGTTCAATGTAAGGACCAATGTCTTCCCTGAGAAGGAGCCGTTTAATTTCTTCAGGCAACTGCTCATCAATGGTGCTCAATGGTAAAATCGTACCGTCTTCGGTTTCAGCGCGACCAATCAAATAATCTACGGTTACATTTAAGGCATTACTCAATTTAATCAGGGTCGGAATATCCGGCATTCGCGCTCTACTTTCGTACTTTGCTATCGTCCAGTAAGAAACATCGATTGCTTGGGCTAATTCCTCCCGTGATATTTCCCGCTCTTCTCTTAGGTGCTTCAGTATATCAGCGAACTGCATAAGCATCACCTGCCGTCCTATGTTTATCCGGAAACTGACAGCGCACCGTCATTTCTTATATAAAGACGTGTACTTTGGCCCATAAATAGAATTTCCCCTATCTATCTTCTATAGGCACCATCGTTTTTCCTCTTGCTATTTTCCCTGATCTTCATAAATTGTTGTCCCAAGTTTGGGGAAGAAGAATGCCCACCCCCTGGTACCCGGCACTTAACCGCGGGACCGCACTATCAATGTCAAATAGAGCCGGCATTGGTGGGCAAGGTAGTGGACCTTGACACATACAGGAAGTTGCTATAAACTAAAACCGGATGGAATTGGACGTGCTGTCCAGGAGCATGGCACTTTTGCTATGCCTCCTTATTATTGCTGCAATATTGGACAAAGTGTCTAAGGAGGTTGTTTCATGAATGGATTTGAGGCCCAAAACCAAAAGGTGGCAGTCATACAAGGCAATGAAGCAGTTGTCGAAGGGGCCATCGCCGCAGGCTGCCGTTTTTTCGCCGGTTATCCGATAACTCCGGCTTCCGAAGTAGCCGAACTGATGTCACGAAGATTACCACAGGTCGGTGGTGCCTTTCTCCAGATGGAAGACGAGCTAGCCAGTATAAATGCTGTCATTGGAGCGTCCTGGGGGGGCATGAAATGCTGTACCGGCTCATCGGGTCCGGGTATTAGCTTGATGCAGGAGGGCATCGGGTATGCGGCGGTAACCGAAACCCCATGTGTAATCATTAACGTTATGAGGGGTGGGCCGGCTACCGGACAGCCAACCATGGCGTCGCAACAGGATATATTCCAGGCCAAATACGGTTCGCATGGGGATTATGAGATCATTGCACTTTGCCCCGCTTCCGCGCAAGAAGCATATGAACTAACCATAAAAGCTTTTAACCTGGCTGAGATCTATAGGGTGCCGGTTTTTCTTCTGTCAGATGAAATAGTCGGCCACACCAGGGAAAAAGTTGAATTTAGACCTTACGATGTTGTTGAAAGAAAGGCGCCTGAGAAATCGGGATATTTACCCTACCGCAGCCGGCCGGACGGGTTGTTAGACGGAATGCCCGCCTTTAATCAGGGGTACAAATTATTAATCGATGGCCAGCTCCATGATGAAGCCGGTAACCGGGCGGGCGCTAATATAGAAAAAAGTGCGCGACTGGTCAAGAGACTATGTAATAAAATAACGGATCATATTGATGATTTGACGGACTTGGACATACAGAAAATGGAGGATGCCGAAATCGGCATAATTGCCTTTGGTAGCGCGTCGCGACCGGCAATGGAAGCGGTAGCGGTTGCGCGCAAAATGGGTATTCGTGCCGGCCTAATAAGGCTGAGGACACTTTTCCCATTTCCGGAAAAACGGATCGCCGATCTTACCAAAGCTGTTAGTACGCTGCTGGTTCCAGAATTGAACATTGGAAAACTGGTCCTGGAAGTAAGACGTAGTGCGCCTGGTAAGCAAGTTGTTTCATTGCCTAAACTAGGTGGTGCATTGCATACTCCGGACGAAATACTCGCGGCGATCAAAAAGGAGGTCCGCTAAATGAATCTGTTAGGGGAAAAGTATTTAAGGAAAAGTGCTTTGCCCACCATTTTCTGCCCCGGTTGTGGTGATGGGACGATACTAAGGGCTGCAATTGACGCCATTGATAAATTAGGTATCAGGGATCAGGTTGCTTTGGTCGGTGGAATTGGTTGCTCAGGCTGGATACCTGTCTATATCGACGCTGACGTAATTCATACTTTGCACGGCAGGGCTATTCCGGTAGCAACGGGACTAAAGGTTAGTGACCCGGACCGAAAGATAATAGTCTTTACCGGAGACGGGGATAACGTTGGAATAGGCGGCAATCATTTTATTCATGCTGCCAGAAGGAATGTTGATATTACCGTTGTTATGATTAATAACCAAATCTATGGCATGACCGGTGGACAGGCGGCGCCCACAACCCCGTTTAAGGCACGGACCCAGACCTCGCCTTACGGAAACCAGGAGCGCTCGTTTGATGCTTGCCAACTGGCAATTGCCGCCGGGGCCACTTTTGTAGCGCGATGGACCAGCGCCCACCCCGCACAATTGGTGGCCACGCTCCAAAAAGCTATTATGCACCAAGGCTTTGCCTTTATCGAGGTCCTTACTCAGTGCCCCACTCAAGCCGGCAGGTACATTATGAATACTAATAACCCAAGTGAACTAGTAGCCATGTTGCGAGAGAAGACAATGCCTATTAAGCAATATCAAGCCCTCACGGATGAGGAGAAGGACAGCAAGATCCCCGTCGGCGTTTTCCGCCAGGAACAGGGCGTTCAGGAGTTATCAGACAGTATATACAAGCTTTCGAGGGGGGTAGCAGGGTGTTTGAAATAACGGTCGATGAAAAGTATTGTAAGGGTTGCCATCTATGCATTTCTGAATGCAAACAAACAGTATTGACCGTTTCCGACAAGAGAGGTAAAACGGGTTCTTTTCTTCCTATTGCCAGTAAGGCCGAAAATTGTATTGGGTGTTTAAGATGTGAAAAGATATGCCCCGACTTAGCTATCATGGTAAAGGAAGTGGCAAATCGATGAAGCAAGAAATTAGGTTCGCCGGATATGGTGGGCAGGGCGTGATCCTGGCTGCGGTAATTCTGGCCGAAGCAGCCGGTTTATACGAAAACAAGGAAGTGGCCCAAACTCAAAGCTACGGACCGGAAGCAAGAGGGGGCGCTGCCAGAGCGGATGTGGTTATTTCGGATAACGCGATAACCTACCCCCGAATCACCGAACCGGATATTGTGGTACTTCTGTCTCCTCCCGCCGCCGACAAGTACTTGCCGCAGGATTGCTCCAAGAGGATGGTTTTCCACGATAGCACGATGGTGGATCTTTCTAAAGCCGATATCGACAATCTGTTTAGCATCCCGTCTACGCAGCTGGCCGAGAATGAGTTGGGGAATAAAATATGTGCCAATATTGTTATGTTAGGGGCTGTGGTGGGGGCGAGTAGAATTGCTTCCATGGAGTCCTTAAAAAAGGCATTAGTAAACAATGTTCGCCCACAGCATAAGGACCTAAACCTGAAGGCTTTGGATTTGGGTTTTGCTTTGGGGCAGAGCATGAGGTAGGAGGTAAGCACCATTGGATCTCTACGAATATGAGGGAAAACGGCTGCTTAAACAGTTTGGTATACCCACTCCCAATGGAGAGCTAGTGGCTAACCCGAGCAGCGCCGAACAAACTGCGCGTCAATTGGGTGGAGCAGTAGCTATTAAGAGCCAAGTGCTAAGCGGTAAACGTGGGAAAGCAGGGGGCATCCTTTTGGTAGAAACCCCGGAAGAAGCAGCTCAAGCCGCTGATCGTTTGCTGTCTTCCATTATCAATGATGAAAAGGTGCAGACGCTGCTCGTTGAGGAGCAAATATGCATTGCCGAGGAGATATATGTTGGCATAACCATTGACCGCTCGCGGGGAAAATCTTTGCTAATAGTATCCCGCGCCGGCGGCATCAATGTGGAAGAACAGATAGGCGGCAGTACACAAGTTATGAAAATGCCACTGAACAGCCTAGAACCTTTTTGGGTTTACCAACTATATGAGCCCCTAAAGTCCATTGGACTGGAAGGGCAGGTACTGAGGAATGTGGCCAGTACTGCCTTCTCCCTTATCCGGCTATTCTTTGAATGCGATGCCACAACCGCAGAGATTAACCCGCTGGCGATTACCACAACGGGGAAGGTAATAGCCCTGGATGCCAAAATTGTCCTGGATGATTCGGCCAGATTTAGGTCGAAGTATTGGCCGTCCAGAGAGGACAGATTGGCTCCATTGGAAGCGCGGGCTAAAAATGCCGGCCTAGCTTATGTACCGTTACGAGAAGACGGAACTATTGGTGTTATCGCCGGGGGAGCTGGCTTAGCGATGGCCACGGTGGATATGATTGCCGTTTATGGTGGTGAACCCTCGGACTTTCTTGATACGGGAGGTGGTGTAACCCAGGAGCAAATGGCCGAAGCCGTAAACATTATAGCGCACAAGCCCAATGTCAAGGGAATCTTAATCAATGTATTCGGTGGAATAAACAATTGTGAAATAATGGCCCGAGGTATAGCAAAGGCAATCGATGATGGAATTTCACCGGTAGTAGTTGTAAAAATGAGAGGGCATGGACAGGAGGAAGGGTGGCGGATACTGGAGGAGCGCAGCGTACCAATCATAAAGCACGGGACTACCGAGGACGCTATACAAACACTGTTAGCAGAACTAAAGGCAGCAGGTGAGTAAGAGGGTGAATATAGATGGCTATACTGGTGAACCAAAACACAAAGGTCATAATTCAAGGAATAACGGGTAAACAAGGGATGTTCCATGCCCAAAAAATGCTCGATTATGGGGTTCATGTAGTCGGAGGAGTGACTCCAGGCAGGGGCGGGCAAAAAGTCTGTAATGTACCGGTATTTGATACGGTAAAGGAAGCTAAAAGCGCAACCAATTGTAATGCAAGCATGATTCTTGTGCCTCCACCGTTTGTTCTGGATGCTGCAGTGGAGGCAATTGAAAGCGGGATCGAGTTAATCGTAATAATCACCGAGCATGTACCCGTTCACGACGGAATAAAAATAAAAACGCTTGCTGATAACGCAAAGTGCAATGTTATCGGACCCAATACCATCGGTGTTATCAGCCCGGGAAAAGGCATGGTTGGTATTATGCCCGGTTACATCTATAGCGAAGGCAATGTAGGCATCATTTCCAGAAGCGGGACGCTTACCCATGAAATAGCCTCTAACCTTACCTTTCGGGGAATAGGGCAGTCGACTTGTTTGGGCATAGGTGGTGATCCGGTTATCGGGACAGGCTTTGTGAAGGCGCTGCAATTGCTTCGCGATGATGACGAGACAAAAGCTGTGATAATGATCGGTGAAATCGGAGGTGCCGCTGAGGAACAGGCAGCAGAATATATTAAAACCTCCTCTTATCCGAAACCCGTATATGCATTTATCGCGGGTCAAAACGCTCCCCAGGGCAAACGAATGGGACATGCGGGGGCAATTGTAGAAAAGGGCAGTGGCACCGTTGAATCTAAAATTGAGACCCTGCGGCAAGCGGGCGTAAACGTAGTAAACAGGTTTGACGAACTCTTGGAGATTAAGATTAATTAGTGTGCGGGCATCAGCTTAACCATAAAAGTCTCGGTACTAACAATAAGGAGGGCTTGTTGTGGCTAAAAAGACAGCGTACGAAACAGCTATGGAGCAATTGGATTTAGTGGGTAAGCGTATGGGTTTGTCTGAAACTGTCATTGAGCAATTACGCGAACCGGAACGTAGCCTTAAGGTACGATTTCCGGTAAGAATGGACGACGGGAAAGTGAAAACTTTCACTGGTTATCGTGTCCAGCATAATTCGGCGCTTGGACCTACCAAGGGAGGCACACGCATACACCCCGAGGAAAGCTATCAGGATGTTGTGGCGCTATCATTTTGGATGACCATAAAGAACGCTTTGGCTGGTATTCCGGCTGGCGGTGCAAAAGGCGGCATAGTCGCTGATACGCTTAAGTTATCCGATAGCGAATTAGAGCGCGTCTGCAGAAAATATGTCCGTGAAATCAGGCTGGTAATGGGTACACGAAAAGATATCCCAGGCCCGGATATTGGGACCCCACAAAAAATAATGGGTTGGTTCATTGACGAATATGAACAGTGCTTAGGCGAACACGAACCGGGTGCTTTGGCCGGCAAACCGCCCCTCCTTGGGGGATCATTAGCCCGTAATAAAGCCACCGGAACCGGTCTTGTTTATGTCCTGGAACGGTATTTAGGTTTACAGGGGGAAAAGGTTGAAGGCAAGACGGTTGCTGTTCAGGGCTTTGGTAACCTGGGTGGGACCGCGGCCCAAATTCTTGAAGGCAAGGGGGCCAAAGTTATTGGAATAGCGGACGTCAGCGGGGCCTGGTATAATCCGGCCGGAATGAATGTGCGTGATGGGCGGGAATATGCGGCTCAAAACAAGGTTCTGTCCGGTTGGGCAGGAGGGGATGTAATTTCCATGGAGGAATTCTTCGCCTTGGACTGCGATGTACTAATTCCGGCAGCAATCCAAAGCCAAATCAGGGGAGACAACGTAGAACAGGTTAAGGCCAAAATTGTTATTGAGGGTGCCAACGGGCCAACCACCCCGGAAGCAGAGGAGTATCTCCTAGGCCATGGTGTTGTATTGATTCCGGACATCGTTGCCAATGTCGGCGGGGCCGTTACTTCCTACTTCGAAATGGTGCAGGATCTATACATGTATTTCTGGTCCGAGGCCGAAGTTTTAGAACGGCTACAGAAGCACATGGTTGGAGTGTTTGATGGTGTGTGGCAAGTGGCCCAGGAAAAGGGTGTACCTCTTAGAATTGCAGCATGGATGATAGCATTGGATAAAATTGTACAGGCAATGGAGATGCGGGGTAGGTTCTAACCGTTTTCGGCGTTGCGCTTAAAGATGGTTTAAGTCAGTAGACCCAGTTGATTAAATACCATATATCGATGCTTATACGGGTTAATCAGCTAAATAGAAAACGAGAATGCGAGTTGAAAGACTTTATGAGCACAAGTAGGATGAAGCCTATACAAAATTCTGCTGCGCTGCTAATTGGACCAATAATATTTTTAATGGCATTGCTGCTGCCACAGGGGTGGTTTAGCGTACCAGCCAAGGCAGCTATCGGTACGATTCTTTGGATGGCTAGCTGGTGGATTACACGTCCGGTTCACATCGCCGTCACGGCCTTGCTTCCCATTGTAGTTAACGCGCTGTTTGATTTGGTTCCCATGGCACAGGTGATTAGTCAGTATGCGTCCGAAATTGTGGTATTATTACTTGGTGCCGACTTAGTTAGCATCACCTGGAGCGAAACGGGACTGGACAAGCGCCTGTCTCTCAAGGCACTATCCCTGATCGGGCCTTCTGTCAAACAGCAAATAGTCACTTGGTTTGTGGTGGCGGCGGGGCTTTCCGCTTTTCTTCCCAATGTGATGGTATGTGCCATTCTAACGCCAATCGCTATCTCTATGCTGACCTTCCTTGGGGAGAAAGACCCGGCCAACAGTGAAATTGGGGCGGTTATCTTACTGGCCATCGCGTGGGGTTCCGGGGTCGGCGGTTGCGGTACACCTTTAGGTGGGGCCATGAATCTAGTGGCCATCAATTATATCGAGCAGTTAATTGGTCAGGAATTCATGTACATCACTTGGGTCAAACAACTGATGCCCTTCTTGGTGGCCTTGGTGATAGTAAACACTGCTTATTTATGTACAATTAAGACCAGTGTCAGCCATCTAAAGGGTACGCGGGAATTCTTTCGAGAGGAATACCGCCGGCTTCCGCCCATGCAACGTAGTGAACGCATCAGCCTGGCACTATTCCTTACACCAACACTGTTAGCTTTCATTAGGCCAGCCTATTCCGCTTTGCTTCCTGCGCTGAAACCCGCCTATATATTTTTGATCTTTGGGGTTTTCACCTTTGTGTGCAGTGATGAGGAGGGCAAAAGGCTACTTGATTGGCCCAAGGCTGAAAAATGCGTAATGTGGGGTATGCTACTGTTATTTGCCGGTGGCCTGGCGGCAGGGCAACTAATTATCGAAACAGGCGCCGCGGCTTCTGTGGCAGATCTTCTTGTACGATTTGACCTGAACGGCGGATTACTAACCATTGCCATTTTCGTCGTATTCACCTGCTTTCTCGCTGAGGTATCCAGCAATACTGCTGCAGCAGCTATATCGGTTCCAATTGTACTCAGTATCACAAAACAGTTGGGGCTTGACCCTTTACCGTATATATACATTAGCATTGCAGCTTTTAATAGTGCCTACATCCTCCCGCTCTCAGTGCGCGCCATTCCAGTTGGATATGGCATGGATCCAAAAGCCCTGTTAAAGCACGGTATGGTATTAGCAATAGCCACAATTACAGTTATCACATTGATGGGCTACTTGTTTCTTAACTACTGGCCCCAGTTCGGCTCCTTTGTTTAAGGTGTTTTCGGGCAACTGTAGACGGAGGAGAAGAACATCGAACATGCATGGACAGGTTTAAGCTAAAGGAGGCGCCATAATGATTAAAAACAATAAAGAAGGTAGCTTTTTAGCCCTGCTTCCGATTGTGGTCTACCTCGGGTTATCCCTGGGCATTGCCGTGTTACTAGGCAGCGCAAGGGCCGTTCCGCCGCTGGTGTTGATGATGATCGCGGTTGGGGTAGCCTTTGCCATGAATAGGGAACTTAGCTTCAATGAAAAAGTAGATATTTTTGCGGCGGGGTCCGGTGACCCGAACATCATTGTCATGGTACTTGTATTCTTACTGGCAGGCATGTTTACAACAGTCTCGAAGGCCATGGGCGGCGTTGATTCGGTCGTAAATCTGAGCTTAAATGTTGTACCGGCAGACTTGATAATACCAGGACTATTTGTAGTAGGTTGTTTTATCTCGTTCGCTATGGGGACCTCTGTAGGGACAATTGTTGCTCTTGGGCCCATTGCCATGGGAATCGTGGAGAAAACCGGCTTGCCGGCACCGTTTGTAATCGGTGCGGTGGTAAGCGGTGCCATCTTTGGGGACAACCTATCTTTTTTTTCTGATACTACTATTGCTGCCACAAGATTAAGTGGCGTGGAAATGAAAGATAAGTTCAGAGCTAACTTTCTTATAGCCTTGCCCGCTGCGATTCTTACAGTT
>LSQX01254749.1_pt1 | contig 41145 bp, 19 predicted proteins | sample 654561 | NCBI WGS metagenome assembly LSQX01 (sample SAMN04489861, study PRJNA283612) | anaerobic digester metagenome | isolation source: 4 biogas reactors fed with cattle manure at either 37C or 55C with and... | place: Denmark: Kongens Lyngby | collected 2014 | reverse complement strand
GAATAAGCGTAAACATTGTGAGTGGCGTCCCAATATTTACTTTTAATTTCCGCTATAAAAGCTTGGGCTTCCTTTTCACTTTCAAGAGCTCTTACATGACCGATAAAGCGGGAGCGTTTTTCATAAAATTCAGCCTGTGCGTTCTTGGCAACCGTCTTATACTCCATAACCCCACCATCTAAAAAATCAGACGGTGCTTTTGCACCGTCCGTTTTGCTTATTCTTCTTCGTTTTGAATGTTAAAGCGCTTGTTAAATCTGTCAACCCTACCGCCGGTATCTACAAGCTTTTGTTTGCCTGTGAAAAACGGGTGACATTTTGAGCAAATGTCAACGGTCATATTTTGTTTGGTTGAAGCTGTTTCGATTACTTCACCGCAAGCGCAGCGGATTGTCGTTTCCTCATATTTGGGATGTATGCCTTCCTTCATTTTTGTCACCTCTTTTTGGATATAGAAACATAGCAGAGGAATTCTATCATAAGTGGCAAGTTTTTGCAAGCAAATTTATTTTAATTTGCGGCCGTAATTGCTTGCCCGAGTTCGAAAGAATATATATAGCTTTCGCCAACCTTCAAACCTGTGACCATTTCCAGTGCTTTTTTGTAAACGGCAAGCTGGGAGGAATACTTTTCAAGAAGCTCCCGGGCGTTTTGCACCTTGTCGGTCTTGTAGTCAAGCAAGACCAATTTACCATCTTCCACAAAAGCACAATCAACTATACCTTGGACCACCACATTTTCGCCCGAAACTTGAGGCGGTAAATCTAAATCGGGGTAAAGTTCACCTGCCGCAACTCGGATGGTGAACTTTTTTTCACGCATTACTTTTGAAGACTTAAATAGCCGCTTAGCCAAATCACTTTCAAAGAAAAGACTGATTTTCTTAAGGTCAAGACTTTCCGCTTCCTTCTTGTTCAAAAAGCCCAGCCCAAGCAATCTTTCTCTTTCGGTTTCTGGGTCTGATTTAGCCAAGTTATAATCAGAAAACTCCATAAACTTATGTAAAGCGGTCCCCCTTTGAGCCGCCGTCAATCTTTTTTTGCTGATAAAAGCCGGGCGTGATGAGGCAAAGTATGCTTTATGGAGACCCGAATCATCCAAATCCGAAGCTGCTCTTTTGGCCACAACCCTGTCAAGTGAAAGGTAGGGATAGCGGTAAGAAAGCCTCCTGTCTATCCTTTCTAACAAGGCCTCGTCTAACTTTGATTCTTCTTTTTCTATTTCTTTGTCTTCTTCGGGGTTTTCGCAGTAAAGAGCAAGTTTGAGTCTAAAGTCTGCTTGAAGTACAGGTAAATTTTCTACCTCGGCCATATCGCGTAAGGATTGTGCATCCGGATGGCGCAAGGCCGCCGATAAAATCCAGTCTGAAAAACTGTTCTTGGACAAGACCGAAAAGGGCGCTAATTCTTTAGTATCAAGTTCAGCTGCTAAATTTAAAAGCTTACTCTCGGGGTTGGCAAGGTCACTTACCATTATCAAGTGTTCTTTTGCTCTTGTCAGGGCAACATACAAAACCCTCATTTCTTCGGCCTTGGCATTTTGGCTTGCCGCCAGCTTAACCGCTCTGCTGCTCAAAGTGTCAAAACGCCTGGCAGGCTGCTCAATTTTTCTGACAAAGCCCAAGCCGCAACCGAATGCGGAGACCATGCTGCCCCTTGCATCCATCATATTGAAAGAGGTCTCGCAGGCAGCCAAGATACAGATGGGGAACTCTAAACCCTTACTTTTATGAACACTCATTATACGCACCACATCCGCAGTTTCGGGGAGTTCAAGAGCGGGTGCCAAGTCTTCTTCACTTTGGGCCAACTTATCAATAAACCTGATAAAACCCGAAAGGCCGATATGCCCGGCCGCTTCGTATTGCGCGGCGTATTCCAAGAGCAGGTAGAGATTTGCGCGGCGTTTGGGCCCTTTATCCATGCTTGCCACCAAGGCCATATAACCCGTTTCTTCCATAAGCCTGCGCAAGAGTTCGCTTGCACTTAAGGTTGAAGCCAGACGGCGCATTTGTTGAGTTCTTTCCAAAAAATCGGCTGCCTTTTCACTGCCTGCCCCGGCCCATGCCGAAACACTGTTGTAGAGTGGAATTTTCCTGTCTTCGCTTCGCATGAGAGCAAGTTCATCGGTTGAAAAACCAAATACGGGTGAGAGCATANNATACTCAAGAGCGCAACATCTTGCAAAGGATTATCAAGCACCCGAAGCAAGGACAGCATGAAAGCGATTTCCTGGGCTTCAAAGAAGCCGCCCGATAATTCACTGTAGGCGGGTATTTTTTGTTTTTCCAACTCTTGGGCATACAGAGATGCTTTGTTTTTAACAGATCTGAGTAAAATGCAAAAATCACGGTAGGTGGCTCGCCTGGTTTGGCCTTTTTCGCTGATTGTTAAACCACTGCTTATCATGTCTTTGATAAGCCCGGCTATATAATTTGCTTGAAATTCATCCTTGTCTAAATCTTTTCTTTCATCTTTTGCTTCTTTTGAATTTATTAAATGCAGGCTGACTTCGGCCTCTTCCAAGGGTGGATAATTTGCGGCCGGGATTAAGGCTTCATCCTCATCATAATCCACATCCCCCGCTTGCCGACTCATCAGTTGAGAAAAAATAAAGTTTACCATGCCCGTCACGCCCTTGCGTGATCTGAAGTTTTTGCCCAAGACAACTCGTGCCGGGTAGTTTTCATCTTCGTAAAGCGGTAGCTTTTCCCGCCTTTTTAAAAATATTTCCGGCATGGCATTTCTGAAGCCGTATATGCTCTGTTTAACATCGCCCACGAAGAACAGATTACTTTCCTTGCGGGAAAGGACGGAGAAAATCATGTCTTGTGCCCTGTTGACATCTTGATATTCATCTACTAATATTTCCTCATATTTTTTTGACAGTTCTTCCGCCAAGGCCGTTTTTTCGACCCTGCCTTCTTGAGTTTTTACCAAGAGCAAGTTGATGGCAGTATGCATAACATCGGCAAAATCGGCATAGTTGTTTTTGCTCTTAAGTCGGTCATATTCTTCCGCAAAGTTTTTAACCGTTTCGACATATTTTAAGGCCAGTGGGCTCAAATACTCCATATCCTCAAGATGCTCTTGGCTGTTGGCACATACCAAACTTTCCGCTTCCGAGGCAGTTTTTTTCAAAAGATTTCTTTTAATTTTTGCTCTTTCACGCAAGCTTTCATCTTCGCTCCGGCAGGGTTTCAGCCTTTCAAAGGTCAGTGCCCTCATCGCTTGGTAAAGATTGTCCCAGGCTGCCGTTTGGGCCGCCTTAAAAAGGCTTGTGTATAATACCAAGTCGGCCTTTACGGCTTGTGCGTAACTTTTGTAAACATCTTGGTCAAGGCTGATTTCATCTAAAAGGCTCATAGCTCCCTTGACACAGTAACTGAAAATTTCAAGAACATGACGCCTGATAGCCTGCCCCCAAGGGCTTTCATCCACGGTTTTCACATTCAAAAAGGGCTCTAACAAATCTTTATAATAATCTTCGTCAAAGGGGTGGGCCCTTGCCTCATCATATGTTTTCAGTATAGCGTTTTTCAGAGCATTTTCACGCCCGCCTCGCTCTATCAAAAGTTCAAGCAGGTTTTTGGCAGCTTCTTCATCTTTGGAATAGAGGCTTTCAATCACACTGTCACTTGCCTCCGCTTTTAAAACCGCCGCTTCGCTCTGGCTCAAAATAGCAAAATCAGGCCCCATGTCCGTTAAGTGAAAATTTTCTCTCACAAGTTCATTGCAAAAACTGTCAATGGTACTGATTTTTGCAAAGGGAAGGAGCACTTGTTGCCTTTGTAAATTAAGATCCTTGGGGTTTTTGCTAATTAAAGCAGCCAGCGCTTGGCCTATTCGTTCACGCATTTGTGCGGCGGCAGCTTTTGTGAATGTAACTATCAGAAGGCTGTCAATATCACAGGGGGATTGGGAGTCGGTAATACGCCTTATCACACGCTCAACCAAAACGGCAGTTTTGCCCGACCCCGCGGCGGCGGAGACAAGCAAGCTGCCTTTAGTGGCCTCTATTGCCTTTAATTGGTCATCTGTCCAAAGCAACATCTCACTCCCCCTCTTCCAAAAGTTGCAAGACTTCTTCGTGTTTCATTTTAGTTGCGGGCTTGGTTGGCATGCCCTCTTCGAAACCGCATACCGCTCGGTAATCACAAAAATCGCAGGACTTATAACTACCGCTTAATTTAGCCGGCAGGGCTTCTATTTCACCGGCCTGTAAGGCCTCAACCATTGATGAAAGTATGGTATCTGTCTTTTTATTAAGCTTTATCAGCTGTTCTAAATTTATCAGTTGCCCTTTTAGCTTTCCTTTGCTGATAGAGGCCGGGATAAAAACACCTGCCGCCTCTTTTTCCATGCCCCTGATAACTTTTTCATCTTCTAACACAAGCCCGTTCATCTTCTTTGTTTTGTCTTGCTCTTTTTTAAGCTGTGCTTGTGTGGCCTGCCTGCCCAGGCTAACCGCGGGCCGCTCCGTAGCAACATAAAGTATGCCCGCCGGCACAAGCTCTCCAAAGAGTGACTTTCCGTTTTGCCAAAGGGCAAAAAGGTAGATAAGCATCTGCATATTAATGCCATCCAAGACACGGGCCAGGTCAAAAGCCTTGCCGGAAGACTTATAATCTATTACTCTTAAAAAGTTTTTACCTTCAAGCTGCATTTTGTCCACCCTGTCAATACTGCCGCAGACTTCCAGCTTTTTGCCGTGGGGCAAGCTTATTTCATAGGGTTTTATATCACCGTTTTTTGCAATTTCAAGTTCCAAGGCCACCGGTTCAAATTCACAGTTTTCAAGTTCTTCCAAAAGCCTGTTGACCGTGTCTTCCACAATCAGGGCTATTCGCCTGTATTTGTAAATGAAGCGTGGGGCCTTGTCATCAAATCCCCCCATTTTTTCTATAATATAAGAATCCAGGGCCACTTTGATTTCTTCTTTTATTTGCCTTTGGCTCACCGCTTTAATAGAGTTGCCCGGGAATTTTTCCAGCAGTTTTTCAAGAACATAGTGGGATGCCGTACCGCTTTGCAGTGGGTCGAATTCCGCTGTTTGGCGCGCCCTTACCCTTAAGCCGTAATCGCAGAAATATTTGAAAGCACATTGGAAATAGTTTTCGGCCCTTGAAGCCGACATTGTCATGTCTTCACCGAAAAGAGCCCTTGCCGCTTTCTTGTCTTTTATTTTAAAGGGTTCGTTTTTTGCAATGCGGTCCAGGGCATCCAAATTAGCTGCATAATCCGCTCTTGCGTTGAAATAGGCTCGCAGGGCACTGTACAATTCATCAGCCTCATGCATCTTTTTCGCCATAGTTTCAAATGCCGGCCTTTCGCCCTCCACAAAAAATAAATCAGGTGTGTCGGTTGTGTCTTTTACACTGCAATTTTGGAAAAGTTGTTTTATACCGCTGACAATCTCGGAAGGTGAAAGCGAAGCTCCCGCCATGTCCTTACGGGCATAGGACACCACCAGCTTGTCCGAAGCTGCGGCCAAAGCGCTGTAAGCTATAAAACGCTCTTCCTTAACGGCGGACGCGCCCGGCTCATCAACATCCAAGCCCAGCTCTAAAAGAGAGCGTCTGTCCTGATCGTTTAAAACCCCGCCGGAGCTTGGTGTTTTGGGGAATATACCCTCGTTTGCGCCGACAATAAAAACAGCTTTTGGTGAAGAGGTGCGAATTCTGTCTGCGCTGCCGATGGTAATTTCGTCTATGCCTTGGGGTAGGCTGCCCAGGCTCCTCTTATGAATTATTAAATCAAAAAGTTCGCTTATTCGCCTTGCCGTAACGGGCCTGTCTTGCAAGGTTTCCGCAAAGCTGTCCAGAAGGTCCATCAGATCGTCCCAAAGGCGTTGCAGCTCTAAGGCCAAAACAGGCTCACCCCTGCCTTCAAGCTCTATAGCCAATTCTTTTAGGTTTTCGGGCACTTCCAGGTCCAGTAAAAGATTATAGACAGCCTTGGCGGCTCCTTCCCCGGTCGTGTTTTTTAGTTTTGAGTTGAAGGCTGCAAAGGCTGTGACCGCTTGTTTTCTCAATTGATTTATATAGGTTAGGTCTTCACGGTCTTTATCGCACATTTCCTTGCCATAGCCTTGGGGATGATTGACCCAGTCTTCCAACCATTTTCGCCCTTGAATTTTCCACAAGAGCGCATAATTTTCAAGTATTGAAATTTCTTCCACAGTAAAATTTGAAAGACCGGTCTTGAGTGCCCTCATAAGTGAATCAATGCTAAAACCGTTGGCGGCAATATCCAGGGCGGCGCGCACTAAAACAATGGGCGGCTGAGTAATAATGCTTTGACGCTCATCAACAAAAACCGGGACCCCGCATTTTTTTAGGGCTGCAGACATTTGAGCTTCATATGCCTTTGATTCTCTCGCGATTATGGCAATTTCCCTGCACCTGTAGTTTTCACGGCGCAAAAGTTTTTTTATGCTTGCGGCCACATATTCACATTCAGCCGCCACATCGGCAGCGGACACCAAGGTTAGGGCGTCCGTTTCTTTTTCATAAGCTTTGGCATAGGGGTTATATATGCCCTGCTCAAGGGCACACAGTGCTTCATTTGAGCAGCGCAAACTGCCGCTGCTTTCGTTGCGGTCCCCGTCGTCAGGCAATAAGTGAGGTTGAGCAAGTGACACCCCTTGTTTTCCGGCTGCCCTCATAAGTTTTGATGCGGTCTGTTTGGTATGGGCGAAAAGCCCGTCGTCATCAAGAGGGAAAAGTTTGTCCATACACAAGGTCAAGTATAGGGCATCCGCTTGAGCCAGAATCATTTCAATAATCTTTAGCTCTTGCCCCGTAAACCAATGAAAGGCATCCATAAGAACCGTTTTGCCTTCAAAGAAAGGGTGTTTTAACAAGGTCTCATAAAGGCCCGTCAACTCGTCGTGGTCATCGAAATATCCGGCACTTACCAAGGCCTCATAAGCGGCCAAAACCAAGGCTATTTCGGAAAGTTTTTGTTTGAGCAAACTTTCTTCCATGCCTTCAAGCGTTTCTTCCAATAAGCTTAAACTCACGGCGTTGTGCTTAAATTCATGTGCTACATTTAGCATTTGAGATATAAGAGCCGGTGAACGGGCGTGACGGCCGTACACTTCAAGTTTGCCTTGCACACTTTCCAGCGCCAGGCTCATCAGTATGGCACGCCCGGCATCATCAAGGCGTGCCCCGCTCTTGCCGCCGTACTTTGCAAAAACCGTGTGTGCCAAACGGGTAAAGCTTAAAACATCTATTTTGTCCGCAGCCTTTTCACCGAGTTTTTCAAGCACGGCACGCTCTGTGTGGAAGGAGTATTGTTCGGGCACCAATAAGATGAGTTCATCCTTGCCCGAAGCTATAAATTCTTCAAGTAAATTAAGCACACGGCTTGTTTTACCACTGCCTGCACGGCCCAATATCAATTGCAGCATTGCCAAACCCCCTCCCCTGTTTTTCTCGTAAATTATAGCATAAAGGCATATTAAAATCAGCAAATACTCATGTAAATTTTTGAGCTGAATGGACCCTATGTTCTTTTGTTTGGGTTTACTTGCAGCCCTATTTATGATACATTTATGTACATGTTGTAAGAGTTTCGAAAGGAATGATTTAATGAAAATTGATAAGCTTGCCGAAAGGGCGTCCAAGGTGGTCCCCAGTGAACGCCAACTTAAATGGCAAGAGCTTGAATTTTATGCTTTCGTGCACTTTGGCATGAACACATTCACCAATTCCGAGTGGGGCATGGGTTTTGACCCACCCGAGCTTTTCAACCCCACAAAGCTTGATGCCCGCCAATGGGTTTCCACTTTTAAGGCAGCCGGTATGCGGGCCGTGATTTTAACAGCCAAGCACCATGACGGCTTCTGCCTCTGGCCCAGTGCCTACACCGATTACAGTTTGAAGTACAGCCCTTGGAAAGACGGCAAAGGCGATGTTGTCAAAGAAGTTGCCGATGCTTGCCGCGAGTACGGGCTTAAATTCGGTTTTTACCTTTCACCTTGGGACAGGCACGACCCACGCTACGGTGAAGGCAAAGCCTATGATATATTTTTCAAAAACCAACTGGCCGAGCTTTTAACGAATTACGGTGATGTTTTTTGCGTTTGGTTTGACGGGGCTTGCGGTGAGGGTAAGAAGGGCAAGAAGCAAGAATATAACTGGGTTGAATATTTTGAACTTATAAGAAAACTGCAGCCCGATGCGGTAATTTCCATCATGGGGCCTGATGTTCGTTGGATTGGCAACGAAGCCGGTATTACCAGAAAATCCGAATGGAGCGTTGTGCCCTACTATTACAGCAACGCCGATTTAATAGCGGCCCAATCACAAAAAGATGCCGCCAAACCGCCCAAGAACATAAACCATACAAGCCTTGATATAGGCAGCCGCAGAGCCATAAAAAATGTTGAAAACCTTATCTGGTACCCGGCCGAAGTTGATGTATCAATCCGCAAAGGCTGGTTTTACCGCCAAAGTGAAGATATTACCGTAAAACCCTTATCAAAACTTTTGGACATTTATTACAGCTCCGTAGGTGGCAATGCCGCACTTTTACTGAATGTTCCCCCAAACAAGGAAGGGCTCTTGGCCGAACGGGATGTTGATGTTTTGACCGCCATGGGTGCCCAGCTTGCAATTGACTTTAATGAAAACCTGGCTGATGATTCAGTCATGACCGCTTCGTCTTGCTTGGACGAAGAGCATAATGCTCAAAAGGCCTTGAGTCATAATTCCGGCGACTACTGGCATTCCGGCATGTATCCGGACAAACCCTGGCTTATGATAGACTTGGGCGATGATTATGATATTGACAAGGTGGTTTTGGGTGAGCATATCCGAACCGGGCAACAGATCGAAAAATTTAAACTCCTGGCCGAAATTGACGGTAAGTGGAAGCTGCTACACGATGGCACTACAATCGGCTACAAAAAAATATGCCGCTTTGAAGAAGAGCGTATGCGCTATATAAAATTAGTCATAGAAAAAACACGCTGTTTTGCCACAATTTCAAAATTTGAAGCCTATTAGAAAAAAGCGCCTTTAAGCAAGGCGCTTTCTAATCCCCGGCGGAGGAAGCAATGAAAATAAATCTCCCAAAAGAAGTTAAAAAAGCCATAGCTCTTTTAGAGGCCAAGGGCTTTGTTGCCTATGTGGTCGGCGGTTGTGTGCGTGACAGCGTGATGGGTAAAGAACCCGCGGATTGGGACATTACCACAAGTGCCAAACCCGAGCAAACAGCCCAATCTTTTAAAGATTATAGGACAATAGAAACAGGCATCAAGCACGGCACCTTGACCGTATTGATTGACCAAATGCCGCTTGAAATAACAACCTTTCGCATAGACGGCCGATACTCTGACCAAAGGCGGCCCGACAGTGTCAGTTTTACTCAAGACTTAAAGCTTGATTTGAGCCGCCGTGACTTTACGGTCAATGCCCTGGCCTATTCACCCCGAACCGGCTTGGTGGATGAGTTTGACGGACTGGGTGACATAAAAAACAAGGTCATCCGCTGCGTCGGTCAGCCGGATGCCCGCTTTCAAGAGGATGCTTTGAGAATACTGCGCGCTTTGCGCTTTGCTTCGGTCTTGGACTTTGAAATTGAAAAATCAACAGCCCAAAGTCTTTTTAAAAACCGTGCGTTGCTTGACAAAATTTCAGCCGAACGCATTCAAATCGAACTTATAAAACTTCTTGCCGGGCCCGCGGTTGAGCGAGTTTTGTTATACTTTCGTCAAGTTTTATTTCAGATTATACCCGAACTTTCGGCAAGCGACGGCTTTGACCAGCAAGACACTGAAAAGCATATATTCACGGTTTATGAGCATATAGCCCATGCCGTGTCAAGGGTTAAAAATGAGCCTCACTTGCGTATGGCCATGTTGCTGCATGATGTGGGTAAACCGTCCACCTTCAAGCTTGATGAAAACGGAAGGGGCAGTTTTCCCGACCATGCGGCTGCCGGTGCGGAAATTGCTCTGTCTGTTTTAAAAGGCCTTAAATTCAGCAAACGCTTTACAAGCGATGTTGTGAAGTTGGTGCGCTATCATGACCTTAAGGCCTTTGAAGAGCCACACACCCTACACAGGCTTTTGGTCCGGCACGGCCAAGCTTTTATGCGTGACTATTTGCAGATAAAAAGGGCCGACCTTCTTTCGCTTTCGCCCCAAATGGCTCAAAAGGCCAAAAAAATCGACGAGCTTGAAGTGGCCCTGAATGAGCTTATAGCAAGTGACCCCTGCCTTGAGCTTGCCGATTTAAAGCTTAAGGGCAAAGATCTGTTGACCCTGGGGCTGCCACCGGGTGTAAAGGTGGGCCAAACCTTGGACTTTTTATTTGAACTGGTTATAGACGGCAAATTAGAAAATGACAAAAAGGCCTTGTTGGAAGAGGCAAAAAAGATTATCAAAGCAAAGTGATCTTCAAAAAAGCCCCTTGTGTTCGATTTCCGGACACAAGGGGCTTTTGCCTTAACTTCACAGGGTATTTTTAGGCTTTTTACCGCCTTCAATTATAGTTGCATGCGCTAAAGACTCAAGGGCATCAACAATATTATCTTCCAAAGGGCCGAAGTCGCGCTTTATTATGCTCAGTTCCGTGCATCCTAAAATAACGGCTTGGCAACCTTTAGCTTTTAAGTGGGTAAGAACTTTTTTTAAATCACTATAATCCGCCTTTTTACCGGCCTTGACCCGGTCATAAATAATTGACATAACCAAGGCTTGCATTTGGCTGTCGGGTTTTACAAAATCAAAGTCTAACTTTTTGCAAGCCTCCTCATAAACGCCCGCTGTTAAGGCTCCATCCGTGGCAAGTATCCCGATTTTTTTTAAGCCCTCTACCCTCTTGCTTGCTTCTTCCAGGGCAAGTTGTGGCATATGTAAGAAGGGTATGCTCACCGCTTTTGAAATGTCTTTGTAAAAATAATGGGCGGTGTTGCAAGTTAAAACAAGGAAATCACAGCCTGCCTTTTCTAATTTTTGGGCATCGGCTATGAGAACATCCAAGGGCGTCTGTTCTAAAATCCCCTTAATATAAGCCGTGCGATCAGGCGTGGATGCGCTTGATGTTACTATTAAATCAAGGTGGTCTTGGTCTTTTTGGGCGTCTGTCATCTTGACCAGCATTTCCATGAAATAAACAGTTGAAAGCGGGCCTAAACCACCTAATACACCTACGGTTTTGTTTTTCACACTTTCACCTGCTTACATGTATTGGTCAAACTTTCTTTTTTGATTATAAAAAGCCAGACGCGAAAAAACAAAATGATAAAGACTTTTGTCTTTGGAATAAAACAAGGGATTGCTCCATTTGCCTTCTTTTATCAGCTTCAAGGCCTTAGCTTTTAGCTTTTCATCCCCTACATGCTTTTTTATTACGCTCTTGGGTACAAAGGTGTAAAGGTGCTCCTTGTCTGCAATATGGTAGGGAATATCCTTACCGTAAATTAGATCATCCACAATAAGCTTTACCGCATTAAAACCGCTACCGGTTATATAATAATTGCTACGGCCCAGACGGATATTTATTTCAAAAAACTTGTATTTGCCGTCTCTGGGGTCGAATTTTACATCAAAATTCGAGTAACCCGTGTAGCCTATATGCTCTAAAAACTTTGTAGCTTGTGCCACAACCTCTTCATTAACATCATTGATTATACAGCAAGGGTTACCCAGCGCCGTGGGCGTGTGTTCTTCCAACAAAACATGACCGAAAGCTGCAAAGCGAACCTTGGCATTTTGGTCACTGTAGCAAGTCAAAACCCGCATGTTGGAATCATCACCCGGAATGAAATCTTGGATCAAAAATTTATAGTCATAAGAGCTGGTGGCTAAATTAGCCAGCATTTCTTCAAGTTGAGCCTTGCTTTTAAATTTAAAAACCTTCCTTTTGCCGGGAAATTTTGCGTAATGATAAAGGGCACTGTCGGCCGTTTTGGCTATAATGGGGTAATCAAAATCATAATCCAAGGGGGTCTTTTCTTTGCAGTCATAGACAAATGTTTTGGGGTGAGGGATGTCAAGCTCCGCACAGATTTCATAGAATAAGTCCTTCTTCACAATCCTATTCATGAGCCCCTCGTCAATATAGGGTATTACCAAATTAGGGGCCAACTTATCTTTGTTTTCAATCAGCATGCGGACATACCAGTCACCGCAGCCCAGAGCTATGAGCTTTTTGTCCTTAAACTTTTGGGCAGTATCATTTAGTGCTTTTATAAAAACATCTTCGTCTTCCAAGCTCTCATAAAAAATTATATCACAAAGTTTACTCTTGGCAACTGCCCCGCCTTGGGACATATTTACCACCAAAGATTTGACTTGATATTCTTCGTGAAAGCTACGGACAAGGCTGTAAGCTGTAATATCCCCGCCCAAAATCAGCGGTCTGAACTCATATTCTTTAAATTCCATACTAACCCCCAAGGGCAGAAAAGCCCCCCAATTTCTACCGATAAATATTAGCACAAGCCAAAAAACATGTCAACGAAAGGGATAGAAAAAGGGGCGCTTTTTAGGCTGCCCCTTATCTACCCTATATAAAATCAAATAAGTCATTTAGCCATTTAAAACACAAATCAAGCCAGGGTTTTACAAAACGATTGGCGTGCAAGTACTCTTCGTCCTTGCTGACAACTTGGTTTGCAATTGAAAACCCGTGCAATCCCTTTTGGAAAACATGAATTTCAAAGGGGACTTTTTCTTTGTCCAAAGCAATGGCGAAGGCCAGGGAGTTTTCTATGGGTACCGCCTTGTCTTCGGAGCTTGCAAAAATAAAAGTCGGCGGTGTTTTGCCGTCCACATATTCATCAAGCGAGGGCACAGGTTCCGCCAAGATAGAGCTTGTCGATTCTAAAATGCAAGGGTAGCCCAAAATAAGCGCATTGGGGCGCACCCTGCCCATGGTGGCCAAGGCTGCCGCCAAGTGGCCGCCGGCGGAAAAACCTATGGCGGCTATCTTGTCTTTTTTAATCTTCCATTCGTCTGCCCTATTTCTAATGAGTTCCAGGGCCGCCTCGGCATCCTCCAAGGGCCTTGGGAAGGCCGCCTTGCCGGGGCCGACACTGTAACGCAAGACAAAGGCGTGGTAGCCTTGGGCCAAAAAAGCCATGGCCACGGGTTCGGCCTCCCTGTCGGAACAGCCGTGATAGGCACCGCCCGGTAGTACTAATACCGCCGGGCGGGTTTTCATGTTGGGCATTTCATCGGAACTGTCCAAAAGGTAGGCTGTCAGTGTAATATCCTCACCGTTTGGCAGCGTAAAAACTTCAATTTTCATATCTCTACCTGCTAATAGCTTATTTTTACAGTCTTAATTTCAAAGGGTCTGAATTCCAAACTGATATTTTTGAGATCTTTGACTTCTTCTATGCACTCTTCCAGCATGTTAGTGATTTCAAAGCCACAGGCCTCATCAAAAAGCTCGATAGCGGCGTGAGTGTGAGCCCCTTCCGCATCATAAAGGCGTGCTATGAAGGCCTTTTGATTGTCTTCACAGGGTTTGATGCTTTCAACTATTATATTGTCGGCATCAATGCTTAAAAGTGGCTTCACTTCATAATTGCCCTTGCTGACAAAGCTGGGCATGTTGAGCTCATAGGCCGGCCTAATAACATTTTCGACCCCGAAGCCGCCCATGTGGGGCAGGAAGGAGTAAACACAACGGTGGAGACCCTTGTCACCGGTGAAGTCCGGGCGGGTACCGCCCTTGTGGAGTGACAGGCGCATGGCTCCCCCTTCAATAGAAAGGGCATACTTGCAGTCATTGAGCAGGGCCACGCCATAGCGCGCTTCCGAAATATCCGTATATTTATGGTTTAAAACTTCAAACTTGGCCTTTTCTAAACTGTTGTTGCGGGTGGTGGGGCGTTTGACATAACCAAACTGCACTTCACACCTGGCAAAGTCTTGCATGATGCTTGTATCAAAGGCGGTTTTTAAGAAACGGTGGTCATCTTGCCAGTCCATTTCTGTGTCAAAGCGGACTTGCCTGTCGTCGGCAAAGAAAATTACATCTTGCCTGATTTTGCTTTTTTCGCTTATCTTGTATTCATTTCGCAAGATTAGGGCCAAGCGGCCTTGGCTTACAAGCTCGGAGCTTATGAGTTCGGCCGTTTCATAAAATTTGCTTTCTATATCTGCGTCAAGGTCCCAACCGTCCCAGGCACTGGGCACATCTTCTGCCATGAGGAAGCTGTTGAGTGGGTATCGGCCGCCGCAAAGCTCACGCCTTGCTGCCTTATCCACAAAGGATTTCATAAAGAAGCGGTCATCAAATTCAACATCATAAAAGGGTGTGGAAAGTGATTTGCCCTCATAGTTAAAGGGGCTTGTTTGGTCGGTTTTACCTTCAACCAACTTAAGGCTCAAAGATGAAAATGCGGGTATTTCAAGGCCGCTCACAATCAAAATGTTTTCGCCGTAAAGGTTGGTGTAGGCTTGTTGCGGATAGTCACCATCAACAACCAAACCCGGCTCGCACTTTATGAACACGGGGTCGCGGCGGTCGAAGGAAAGGGTGTTGGTAAGGCTTATGCAGTCTGCGTCATTTGCCGCAATTTCTTCAATATAGGCTGCCGCTTTTTCAATAACTTCATTGTTTTGCTCAATGGCTTCCTTATGGGCTCTGGGTATACAGGTCCCCGGTAAAATGTCATGGAATTGGTTCATCAGCACTGTCGCATAAAGCGGGCTTGTCTTATCGCTCTTGGCCTCTTCTTTTTTAGACACGGCATCGTTTACAATGAAAAATTCCAAATCACGCAGGCCTATTTCGGCCTTACGGTTATTTCTTTTAATCTCATGCTGGTTTGTAAGGGTTCCTCGGTGGAGCTCCAAATAAAGCTCCCCGCTAAAGGTGTTGGGGTTGACGGCTGTTTCTTCAATCAAGCGCACGGCATCGCTTACCGTCATATGCTTGGCCTTGACCACGCCTTCCAAATCCTCACAGCGTTTGGCCAGCTCAATCATTTCAAATTGAGGCCCGCCGCCGCCGTCGCCGTAGCCATAGGAACAAATGCGCTTATTTGTAACCGTGGTCTGCCTTAAGTTACCGCCGTAACCGTCCTTAACCTGGGAGTAAAGTGTTTTGGCGTCGGGTGGGCAGTGGGTGGTGTTGAAGTGGGTGAAAACCTTGCTGCCGTCAAGCCCCTGCCAATAAAAGCTGTCGTAAGGGAAGGCATTTGTATCATTCCAACCGATCTTGGTGGTCAAGAAATAGTCTACCCCACAGCCTTTCATAATTTGCGGTATGGCGGCCGAATAGCCGAAGGTGTCCGGCAACCAGAAGCAGTCGGAGGTATAATTGAAATGTTTTCTTGTAAAATTTTGACCCCAGAGGAATTGCCTGACCATGGATTCAGCCCCGGTAACATTGCAGTCACACTCCACCCAGACGGCACCGTTGGGCTCATAACGCCCCGCAGCCACTTGCTCTTTAATGCGCTCAAAAAGTTCCGGATAGTGCTCCAAAACCATGTTACTGTGGCAGGAAGAGCTTTGGATAAACTTATATTCCGGGTATTGTTTCATCAAACTTAATTGGTTTGAGTAAGTACGGGCGCATTTTTTAATGGTTTCACCCACATGCCAAAGCCAGGCCGTGTCCATATGAGAATGGCCGATAACCGCCGCAAAGGGGGCCGTTTGGGAATTTTTCTTTTCAAGCACGGACTTCATGAGGGGCTGGGCTTCACGCAGGGCCTTCATAAAAATATCCGGCTCGACATTATCTATGGAATAGTAAAGGATATTGTGCATATCATAAAGGGCGTTAATGACCTCGGCCCTCTTGAAGCTTTCCTTGGGTAAAAATTCCACCATTTGGTTGAGGGTTACCAGGTCGAAATAAAACTCTTGGATTTCATGATTTTTTTCACAGATATCAATACCGTTGTAGCTAAAGTCATAATCCAAAAGGGGCTCTTCTTCCAGGGGCATGCAGCCCTTGTAAGAATGGCCTGCATAGTATTCCAAAACTATATCGTAGCTCTTGCCGGCTTCAACCCCTTGGTCTAAAAGGTCGCAATAATGGTTGCCGTGGCCGGTGAAGACAATCTTATTGGCAAAGGTGCCGCAGGGCTTGCCGTCAACCCAGAGCATGGCTTCATAGCCCTCTATATGGGGGCGGACAAAGAGGTCCTTACCCGCTAAATTTTCGGGCACGGTGAAGGAGGACTTGAACCAGCAATACATGCTTTCGCCGCCCCAGCGCCAACCTTTTTCTACCTTTTCAAAAAGGGAATCATCGGGGATTTCATAAAGGGACTCATAGGTGCAATAGGCCTCACAGTCTATTTGACCCACTTTTTCAAAAATCAAAGGTTCCAAGGTCAATTCGAACCTTTTCACTTTCATCAACATGCGCTCAATTTGTTTTTCGGTAAGCATAGTATCCCCCTACATTTTATTTACAATAAAACTTCTTTACCCGTTTGGGCGGACTCATAAATTCCCGACAGGATTTTAATCATATCCACGCCCTGTTCAATGGTGAAAACGGGTTCGACACCCTTGGTGATTACATCAACAAAATGCCTGATATTGGCTTCATGGCCGTTTAAAACCTTGGCAATGCCCGTATCCAATTTTCGAGCATCCACATTATGTTTTATCCTGGCGCGCTTGGTGTTCCTGCCGCCGTCAAAAACATCTATGATGCCGTCCCTAAATTCCAAACCTTTTTTTGTTCCCCGCAATTGTACAAAACGGGTTTCTCTTTTTATGTTTGAAGCCCAGCTGAATTCAATTTGCAGGCAGGAGCCGTTGTCAAATTTTACAAAGCCCATTGCTAAATCTTCAACATCATAAATACCGTCTTCCTTGGCTTGGCCGAAGGTGGCGTGGGAAGAGTCGGCCTTTTCGGTGTTGTCGGCAAACTTGCTGTAAGTGTTGCCCGTTACACTGACGGCCTTGGGGTTGCCCATCAAATAAATTGCCAGGTCTATCATATGAACGCCAAGGTCAATCAAGGGGCCGCCGCCCGACTGGGCCTTGGTGGTAAACCAGCCGCCCTTGCCGGGGATACCCCGCTTGCGTATCCAGCCGCAACGGCCCGAATAAATTTCACCCGCTTGGCCGCTTGTGACCAAGTGCTTTAAGTATTGGGAACCGGCCGAATAGCGGTTATTTCTGATTGTCATTAAAACCTTGCCCGAAGCTTCTTTTGCCGCCTGCATTTTAAGAGCATCTTCCACGCTGATGGCATCGGGTTTTTCACAGATAACATGGGCCCCTTTTTCAAGGGCATAAACGGCTATGGGGCTGTGCAGGTAGTTGGGTGTGCAAATGTCAACAATGTCCGGCTTTTCCTTGTCTATCATTTCCTTATAGTCCTCATAGAGGCCTATATTTGAAGAAAAGGCGGACTTGGCCAAGTCAAGCCTTTCCGGGCGGATGTCACAGGCTGCGACTACCTTTGCGTTTTCAATCTTTTTCCAGGCGGATGTGTGGGGGCCTTTGGCAATACCTCCGTAACCTACGATAGCAACTTTTAACATAGGGGCACCTCCTAATTTATTGTGACTGTCGCGCCGGGCGCGTTTTAACAAAAACGATCTTTGAAGGGGCAAACAGAAATACAAATGCCGCAAACAGCCCCTCGCCCAATCATCTTGTAGGCGGTTTTCATGTGTTGGCTGCACTTGGCAGGGTCTATTATGGCTTTTTCCGGCTGCAAGGGGTCCCAGGCTCGGCCGCTTATGGCATGGGCCGGGCAGGCCTTTACGCAAAGATTACAATCGGCGCAAAAATTCTCTTCAATCTCTTTTTTCGCTTTCAAGTCAAAGGGATAATCGGTAAAAAGAGTGCCCAGACGGACACGGGGCCCGTGGGCATGGTGCAAAAACAAACCATTCTTTCCGATGGTCCCCAAGCCTGCCAGGCAGGCGACTTTTTTATGGGAATAGCGGCCCGAGTAGGTTCGACCGCCCTTATTGATACTTTGTGAGGCCGCCACATGAATATAGCGGTAACCCTTCTTTTCAAGAAAGAGCCCCGCCTTGAGCAGGGCACTGTCTATAAAAGCGTTAACCGCCCTGTAATGTGTAAAATATGTATGGGTGGGGCCCGATAAGTCAATCTCATCAACTATAGCGTCTGAAAGCTTTATAACCAGGCTGACAGCACCGGTAAGGTCGCCAAAATCGCCGTCATGAATGTTGGCAAAGCCTACATCCGTAACACCCATGTCAAACAAATAATTTTCCAAACGGTCTTGGAATGACATTTTACCACCTGTTAAAAGTTTAAGTTTCAACGCTTATGTGTAAAAATCCACCTGTTTCGCCGACACGAACCTTGTCGGCCGTGTAGGCCACAACCTTGTAGGTACATTCATACTCCCCTTGTTTTAGCCATTTTTGCAGTTTATCCCTATAGATATACTCACCCGGCTTTATCATGGGGGACTTATAAATTTGTTTGCTGTCGCTTTTGGTGTAAAAACTGAAAACAAGGTTGAACTCACAGCTTTCCGGGTTTTCCAACATAATGTCACCCGAGCCGTAGCGGCTTTCAAAAACTATGTTTTTATTTATACGGTAGCGCACTTCGCCCTTGGGGACATTTTTAACATCATCATAGCCTTCGCTTATGGGCAGGCTACCCGTGCTGACCTTGCCGCGGGCAGTAAAAACCCCCTGGACCATATCAAAAAAACCGAGTTTGGCCAAAGCAAATCCCGAAAGCATCAAGGCCAAGCAAAGCACCAGAGCAATTAAAAGATTTAAAAGTTTTTTCGAATCTTTAAGAACAAACTTTACTTTAGGCTTTTCATAAGATTTTTCAAGCTTTTCCCCTTTGGCCGAGGGATTTTCTTGTTTTTGCTTATCCGGCCTTGGCATTTGGCGGGCTTGTTTTTTGGCTTTTTTGTTTTTCTTATTCGCTTGTGGCTTCTTGGGTTTGCGCTTGGCCATATTCATTACCTATCTCTAAATTTAATTTCAAATATCTGCCCCCCACATATTCATAAGTTTGGGGGTTATAGGCGGCAACAATAAGCATTAAACTATGATTGCCGTAATCCATATCCATGGCTAAATTTGACAATTTGATGATCGGCAAATAATAGCCGGGCTTTATGCCTGCCGAGCGGTAGAGCACTTTATTGTCCTTGCCCACAACACTTATCAAAAAGTCACAGTCATTGCTTTGGGGGTTACCCAAAATAATGGGCAAGGGGCTGTGCCATTCTTCAACAACAAGGTTAGGATGGGCGAAAAAGTCGAAGCCCCTGTCACCTTTTGAAGGCGTGTTTCTGACCATTTTTTCTTGCTCTTCGGGCGTGGCTTCAATGGTGTCGACTACCGTGAGGCTTTCGGTGACACCTCGGTATTGAGGTTTGGTTGTAGCCGGTATTTTATAAGAAAAAAGTTTAATGCCCGCAAAGGCCAAGGCCGCAATCAAGAGCAGGCTTATAAGTAGCTTAAACACTAACCTTGCCCAACCGGGTATTTTATTAAAACTTTGGCGCGCGCCGCTTGTGAACTTGTTTATGATTAATGCGCCCCCCATTAAAAGCGATCTTGATTTTTCACGCTTTTCTTTTTTCTTTTTCTTTGACTTCTCTTTTTTAACTTTTTTAGTCTTTTTAGCCTTAAGGGGTTTTTCTTTTATTTGGGGTTCTTGGTCCGGGGTCTCTTGGACTATGGCGGGTATTTCTTCCGGCATAGCAGGCGCTTCTTGGTCTTGCGCCTCTTCTGCCGGCTCCTGCTCNNTCAGCTGTTCCGCCCCCAGCTCTTGGGCCAGTTCTTGCTCCAGCCCCGGTTCTTGTTCCGGCTCTTGCTCCGGCTCTTCTTCAGGTTTTAGAATTGGCTCTTCCCGGGATTCGGCCGGGGCTTCTTCTTGCTCTTGGGTTTTCTTGCTTTGAGGGATTTCTTCCCCATCTTCGGGCAAATCCGCAAGGGCTGCCAGGGGGTCACCCCACAGGCCACGCATTTCTTGTGCTTCTTCCTCTTCAAGCGGCTCTTCTTGCGCCTGTGTTTTTTTGCCTTTGTAAGCTGCGGCCGTGCTTATGGGTGTTTCTTTGTTAAGGGCACGGTTGACAAGGTCGGCTATGCCGCTGACTTGCGGGCTCAAGGGGTCCGGCTCATAAGCTTGGGCTGCTTCTTGTTTTTCTTGCGGGACTTCTTGCGCTTGCTTGGCTTTTAGTTCCTCTTCCAGCTTTTTGGCTATATACTCAAGCTCTTCTTCCAAGCTGACCGGGCTGCCGGTCTCTTCTTCTTGCGCTTGCTCTGCCGCCTCTTGAGGCGGGGGGCTCTCTTGAGCCGGAAGGCTTTCTTGAATCGGAGGGCTCTCTTGAGGTTTTTCTTCCTCTTGGATTTCTTCTTCTTGAGTTTGCTTTATTTGTGTTTGAATTTCTTTATCGCTATCGGCCTTGGCCGCTGTTTCATCTTTTTCTTCTTTTATTTCTTCGCCTTGTTGGGAATCACTTTTGACCGAAAGGGGCCGGCTTGCCCTTTCGGTCTCTTTTTTGCCCTTTTGGGTTTCTTTTTCTTTTTTCTCGGCAGGCGGTTTGGCCTTGCTTTTTTTACGGGCCTGCCTTTTTTCTTCCTTGGCTCGCTCTTTGGCTTGTTTTTTTTCTTCTTTCTTTTGCTCTTTAGCCTGCTTGCGTTCTTCTTTTTCCCTTATTTTTTCTTCTTCCGCTTCTTGTGCTTCGCGGGCTTGGCGCTTGCGCTCAAGTTCTAAAAGCCGTTTTTCTTCGCGCGCGGCCTTATCGGCCTGTTTGGCTTTTTTGTCTCGCTCTCTTTTCTTGTCGATTTTAGCCTGTTTTTTTGCTCTGGCTTTCTCACGCTTTTCTTTTTCTTTCAATGCTTTGGCAGCTGCCCTGTCCTTGGCCGCTTTTTGCTTGGCATCAATCTTTTCTTTACCTTGTGCGGCTCTTTTTTGGGCAACTGCCTCTTTGGCCGCCAAGGCGGCCCGCTCTTTATTCTTTTTTATATTTTTCTTTTTAGTTGCGGCTTTTCTTTTCTTTTTTGCCATGGTTCTCCCCACTCCCCTTAATTATCTTCCCAGGGTAACTTTTCAATTCCCCAGAACTGCGGGAAGCGGTTAACCTGAACAGCTTCAACAATAAAGGCANNAGCTTACACTGCTATCTTTGGGCCTTACTCCGTCAAAAGCTGCAAAGTCAAAGCCTTCTATAATAAATTCATGCTTGGTATAGACTGAATTGCTTGCGGTGAGGCCGCCTAATTTTTGGGCCAGATAAACACTGGAATCTTCCGCCCTGTTGTCAAACCAGGAATTTTCTTGGCCTAAACTTGGAATATTATAGGGTATGGCCTTGTTGACATGGAGGACTTTGCCGTTTGAATCCAGCCAACTTTCAACCATCTTAACTCGGATATAATGGGCTCCCCTGCCTTTTTGGTGAATATCGACTCGCAACTTGTCAATTTTATTTTCGGCGTCCTTGTCGAAATCAATGCTTATGGACCCGTCTGCATTGCGATATTGTTCGGGGTTTGTAGAACCGTCAAAATAAACTTCGGCATAGGCGTCAAAGTTGGCCAAGAACATGTTGCGGGATAAAATAGGCATATCTTCAACCAAGAGCCAAGTCAGGGTGCCGGCAACCAAAACGACGGCCAAGGCTGCAAGCACCAAACCTAAAACAAGAGGCCGCTTGCCTGATTTAGTTTTTTTCATGATAGCCGCCTCCTTTACTCAAATTAGGGTATTACCGGATACCAACCGTCGGAGTCCAAGCCGGCGATGAAGACAATCTCAACACCTTCATAGCTATAGTGGTCATCTACAACACTTGTATCTTCAAGTGTTTCGCCGACAATATTATAGTCAACCCAAAAGGCCAGATGGATTTGAAGTTTGGTTTTGGGCGGGACGACAACATAGTTACCTTGGTCGGCTGCTACGCCGGGGGCCCCGTGGTTATAAATTTCCAAGGCTTCATAAGTAGCGGTGGCGTCACCGTCTGTAATTATATTGGCATCAAGGCCGGAATATTGGCCCTTGCGGGTTCTGATAATATCCATAACGCTTGTTGAACGGTTGGGGTCTATGGCATCGGCTGCCGCATCATAGTCACTGTCGGAATAGAGGAAATAATAAAGCTCATCCGCATTGGCCGGCTTTGTGATTTCAACATAAACACGAGCAGGCAGACTACCGGTATTTTCCGCCTCTATGGTTTCAATATGCAGGGCTCGGTCAAATTCAATTTCTTCCGGGTCTTCAAGCTTGGTGGCTGCCGGGATGACAATATCGGCCTCTTCAATATAAGTATCCGGCTCAAGTTCTAATGTACCGATAACAAATTTATTTTCGCCCGAATAAAAGCTTACATAAAACCAGGCGGCTGTTGGGGGCAAAACAGCAAAGTAGGAAATGCAAAGCGCAAAAATCACAGCCGTTACAGCCGTTAGTATTTTTTTAAGCTTGTTTTTTGCCATTTTTCTTACCCCCTTTTCTGTCCTTATAAAGTGATAGAAGCGAACTGATTAATATTAGAGCGGCAACCGAACTTGCCAAAAGGGCAAGAAAAACTTTGCTGCCGATAGTTTCCGAGAGATAACCTAACTTTGGAAGGCTGAAAGCCACCTTACCAGCCACTAAACTTATATCCGTGGGCATGGGGTCTTCGCTTTGGTTTTTGTCACCCTTGGTGTAGACCTTGGTTTTTTTACTGTCAAAGCGGGTTATTCTGTGGGTGAAGGCCCTGTCCCCTTTGGGGGAGACAACCGTAATTATGTCGCCGACTTGGAGTTCTTCGACCTCGGTAAACCTTATAAAAACCGCGTCACCTTTTAGGATTTCAGGTTCCATGGAAGGGCTGATTACAGCAAAGCCCTTGAGGCCGCTGAAGTGCAGGTAGCCGACGAAACCGGTTAAGGCCAGGGTTATAAGTATAAAGATAGCCAGTAAGACATTTAGAAAGCGGTTAAGACTTTTTGACATTATGGGTTCTCCGAGGGATTTATATCCTCCCAAGTTCCGTAATAGGCCTGCTTGGCTTCGAAGATTATGTTGACTTCAACTTCCTCACCTTCATAAATGTTGCCGGCTTCCAGGTCTTGGCTGTAGCGGATAGACTCAATAAGTTCTACTTCAAGTTCCGGAGCCCCGGGTTCATAAGCAGAGTCGCTGGGCGGCATGGGATCTCCGCCCGGTCTGTAGTACCAATAACCGTTTTCAAATTCCCAGTCTAAGGGATTGGTAAAAACTATTTCAAAATCTTCATTTTGTGTGGGGCTGTAAGTAACAAGGGTTTCGTTTTTATTTAAGTCGATATGGGTATAATCAAGTTTTATGCGGAGCTCGGTTTCAACCGATGAATGATTGTAGAGGACTATGGGTGACTGGCGCCAAATTTCGTTTTCCGTGTCAATTTCGCTATAGGCTATATTGGCACCGGGGGCTATGTAATCAATCTCTTGGGTTTCGTCATGGAAGAGGGGGCGAATATCCAAACCGCCTACGATATACATGTCAAAATAGGAGCCGCTTACCTTTTGGCTCTTATCTTCTCCCTGCTGTGAAAACCAGGCAAGGGACATACTTAAAACAAGGGCAAAGGTAGCTAACACCGCTATGCTTATTAGAAAAAACTTTCTTTTCTTCATACAAAACTCCGGACTGATTTAGGCTTATTCTTCATCGGGTAATTTGCCGCTTTTAATGGCTTCAATATCTTCCTTGAGGTCTTCTATCCGCTTTTCTAATTCTGCCTGCCTGAGCCTGGCTTCTTCTTGCCGGGGCGGGTGCTTGGTTTTCTTTTTCTTGCCGGGGGCATCGTCCTCGTCTTTGGAGTACCAAATTTTTCTGACATTGGCTAATTCGAATACCAGCACTCCCATCAGGGGCAGAATTAAAAGAAAGAAAATAACGGTTCGATTTTTAAACTTATCAAAAACAGTGCCCAAGGAAGGGATGCCGGCAACCACCTTTCCGATTATCCTATCTTCATAAACCGGGTGGCGGTCGTCAATGGGGTTGTTGTCCCCCCTGGTGGTGAAGTAGATTCCCCTTTGCGGGTCTTCCCCTCTTGCCATTATGCGGTGAGTGTTGGGCCGGTCAAAAATCACGGGGTCATCGGAATAAAAGCTGATTACATCGCCAACCTGCAGTTTAGCGGCATCCGTCTTGAGGGATACAACCACACTGCCAACGGGGTAGACTGGGTCCATACTTTCCGTCGACACACTTAAAAAACTGTAACCCATAAAACTGGGTACCCCTTTTCCCCAGTTGAAAATTACCGTGAGAAAAACAATAAGGCTTAAAATAAAAACAGAACCTATTATAATGCTGGCGGCTAATGAAGCCGCTTTTTTAATACGAAACAACAAGCTGAATTTTTTCCCTCAAATTATTCTAATGTGATATTTCCTACAAAAAGCTCAAAATCTTTTTCATCAAAAGTAGTGTGAGGGCCTTCTGACTTAAGGCCTAAAGTGTAAAACAAATCAATTGAGGTGTTATAGTATTCGCTTAGATCTAAGCTATAAACCACAATGTTCGATGCAAGGATGGGGTACCCCACAAGCTCGTAAAGATTTGTGTAAAGGGGTGAGGCTATGTCGTCTAATAAATCATTCCCATCCTTAACCTCAAGGCTCACACTAAACTTTTCAAGAAAGGCCTTTTCATCTGCCGGAACTCCGTTACCGTTTAGGGTAACATTGCCAAAGAACAATTTTGCACCACTTAAATTTCCCGTAGTAACTTCGATTTTGAAAAATCGCTTTTGATTTGGAGCTAAATTCGAAAGATCAATCTGATTTTCTACAACAGGTTGCCAGTCTTCATCTTCCCCATCATCTAAAACACCGTTTCGGTTTAGGTCAATAGCTTCCAGTATCCTGTATCCAAAGCCCGTTTGCTCATCTACATTGCCAAAGATTTTATCTACAGTTACCAAGGAACCGACACTAAACCATGCAACGGTAACAAAAACTAAAACAAGGGTAGTGGCAACCAAGGACACGGCAGACTTAATCAAGCGCAGCTTGGCGGGTGTCATTTGCTTTTTAACTTTTGTGCCCATGCGGCCACCTCCTTTCGTCTCGGTAAGAATCTGTTTCTATTTTAAGTTATCAATTAGGCTGGACCACATTATGTAAACGCCCCAGGGTTCATCTTTAACAATATAGTAGTGGATTACAACTTCTTCGGTAGCTGCTTCAAGCTCAATGTAGGCACCGTAGCCGCCTTCGGTTTCTTTGACTTCAACCTTGTCTAAAGCAGAGCCCAAGAGATAGTTGCCGTCTTGGTCTTGAGCCGTGACCATGTACTTATAGCCGGCCGGTAAGCTGCCTAGGGCGAAGATGCCGCCGGAAGACACTACCGCATCGTCAATTTCGCTTGCCGTGGCATTTGCATTGGTGAAGATGTCGGCCCCGAAGTTGGCGGGTTTGCCACCGAAGTAGTGGACATTCTTAATTGACACAATTACATTTTCACTGCTCATGCCCATTTCGCCCGTGTCATTGTGCAGAGTGTAAGAAATTTCTATAACCCTGTTGATTCTGGGTCTGGCGTATCTGTAGGGCTGGTTTTCCAAAGGCAACTCAAGCATTATGTTAACACCGGCATAAATGTCATCCGGGGCAACGGGGCCGTCAATGATATAGGTAAAGGGGTCTGTGTTAGTCCTGTCTAAATAGATTTCGGTGTTTTGTGGTTCTTCGCTCAAGCCCAATTCCTCACCGTTTACCCTTCTGGGGAAGGAAAGTTCAAGGAAGTTGGCTGTGGAACCTGCGGAAGAGCCCAAGGAATAATCAATAAGTGTCGTAGCAAATTCAAGACCTGTTATAAACTCATCGCTTGCGCCTTGGTCATCAAAGCCTGTGTCATATAGCCAGTCGTAAGAGAGTTCGGCAGAGAATTTAGCGGCTGCATTTTCATCGGATACCAAGCTGATTTGCTTGTCAAACTCACAGTCTTCTATAGTAGCATCTTCACCGACAAAGCCGGCTATGTTGCCGATATTAGTAGCCTCATCGGGTCTTCTGCCGCCGTCTGCAAGTTTTTCGTCCACAACCATGCCGGCATAGACGGATTCGTCTATTGTGGCACCGTTGTCAATTATAGCCACCAGGCCGCCGATTGTAGTTTCATTCACACCTTGAACATAGGCTGTTGAGAAGCCGTCAGTCAGGCTTGCGTCGGCACCTTCAAGTACACCGACCAGGCCGCCTATTAGGGCGTTTTCATCACTATTGCTTGATACAAATTTGCCGGAAGTAATTACGGATTCAAGTTTGGTGCCGGGGCCGGCATAGGCCACAAGGCCGCCGACAAAGTCCGCATCGGACCGGATTTCACCCACGGCGTAGGAATTGCGAATCTCCGCACCCTCTGCCTTGCCGACCAGGAGGGCCGTGTAGGTCTTGGCATCCGGGTCGTCTTCTTCACCGTGCATGGTATCCGCCGTATTGTTTTTGGCACCCAAGAGACCAAGGTTTTTAATGACTGCACCCTCACCTGCATAGCCGAAGAGGGCCGAGTTGTTATCAATGGTCAAATCTTTAATCACATGCTTGCCGCCGTCAAGTTTACCCATGAAGGATTCGATGGCTACCGGTGGTGCCGTGCCTGTCTCATTATCATGGTCGGCATAGTCTAAATCATCTGTCAAAATATAATTATTATCCTTGCCCGGGCCGTAGTAGGCTAAAGAGTTGAAACTTTCTACCGAATCAATTTCATAGGGCCTGTCTTCACTGCCGTCGCCGCCGTCGAAGTTGGGGTTTTGCTTGCCGGTTTCAACTTCAATGTCAAGTAAGAGGTCATCGTGAAGACCGTCGCCTAAGTCTAAGACCAGTTTGGCGGTAAGGGTGGCTGTGCCGGGGGCGGCGCCGGTCGCACCGGCTGCCGTGATTACGGAAGCATCTGAAGTATCCCAGCTAAGGTTATTCAAGTAGGCTTCACCCGTGCTAAAGGCAGAAAGAGGGTTGGCGGATGAAAGGGCCAGGGTATCAACATACTGTGAATATTTTGTAATTATAGTGGCAGAGCCGAGCCTGGAATAGGCTATGAGGAGCCTGTGTTTGAGGGGTATGTAGTCCCCTGCCATTACATATTCATCGTCTAATTCTAAAATCGCCTTGAGTTGTGGGTAGGCATCGGGCTGCACAGCGGGGTCGCCGCCGTTGGCCTTGACAAACTTATCCTTGGTCGGGCAGTTTTCATGGAAACATTTGAGGCTGATGACATCTTCCGTCAGGGAAGCGTCTGCCAAAATATTATAGGTGTCGGAGCCTGCCAGGTTCTTGTCGGCAAAGGCATCTGAAAGTTCCCCGCCTTGGTCCTTGGCCACAAAGATGCCTTCTTGGTCTGTAAGGTTGGTGGGTTTTACTCTGCCCGCCGAATAGGCATATTTAATCGAACCCGCATTGGCGCCGGCAAAACCGCCGATTAAGTCGCCGCCGCTGACCTTGGTGCGGGTGTGGGCGGCTTCAATTTCACCCGTAGCGGTGTTGACTGCTACCAGGCCGCCGACTGTGTCGGCACCCTCTTGGGCGTCAACCGAACCTAAGCTGAAGGAGTTTTCAATAAAACCTCCGTTTTGGCCAACCAGGCCGCCGGCTATGGCATCTTCACCCAAATCTTGAGTAGAAACAACAGAGCCGGAAACATAGGCGGAAGTTTCAATTGTGCCGCCCGCCAAGTTCTTGGCTGCAAGCCCGCCCACATATTGCCTGCCTTCAATGTCGGCTGCAACTGTGGAGTTGATTAGAGTGCCCAAGTTGTTGGCTACCAAGCCTGCAACTAAGTCACCGCCCTTAACAGAGCCGGACCTGATCATAATACCGTCAAGCAGGCCGCCGGTATTGTTATGGCGAACAAGGGCAGTGCCATTGTCTTCTTCATCAGTGCCTTGGGAGTTTATGGTTAAATTTTCAAAAGCAACATCCATAACTTCCGATTGGTTTGAAATACCGAAGATAAATTCACGGTCGGTGTTGAAGTTCTTGACAGCATAGTCCCTGCCGTCAAAGCTGATACCCGCAAAGCTTATGTCCCCGTATTGGGCAGCGGCAATGTTGCCGATATAGTGCCTGTCATTGGTCAGGTCACTGTCACCGTCATAGTTGACAGTGGCTCTTAATTGGCCAAATTCATCAAGGGCAAATTCAACATCCAACTGCATATCAATGTCGGCCAAGAGCCTGAAATGAACCTTGCCTTCAATGTTTTCAAAGTTTTCATCTATGGGTGAATACCAGGTTTTATAGAAATCTTTGAAATCTTCGGAAAGGGCCGTGTTATCATCCGGTATCAAGCCTATATGTTGCAAGTCCATCTTATGGGAAACCAAGTAGGGCTTTTCTACCGTACCTAACATTTCGGCACAGGCACGGCCGAAGGCTCTGGTTCCGTATTCTTCCTTTTCCTCAACATAAACGATTAGGTTGAGGAACTGGCTGCGGTTGGAGGTACGCACCGGGATAAGCTTGGAACCGCCTGCGAAATCTTGAAGGATGAAGGCCACCGGGCTGTCTTCCGCCGCCTTCCATTCAAGGGGATATATAACGCCCAAAACTTCAATTTCATCGGTTGTGGTCAGGGCCATACTGATACCTTGACCGTCTTTTGCCGACAGGTCACGATCGTCGGGGGTCAGGGCCACAATACTCAAAACTGCCGGATAAAGGATTAGGGGTGTAACATTGGGGTTAACCAATTGGTTAATGGCGGGGTAGGCCCCCTTGTTGAAGGACCAAAGGTTATCAGAGAGTGTCAAGGGGTTACCTTCTTCCATCCGCTCGGTATAAGATATGGTAAGTTCGGGCGTGGTCAGGCTCTTAATATTAATTGTATCGGCCTCACCGCCGACTACCAAGAGGTTATCAATACTGTTGTTCCATTTATCAAAATAAAGGTGGGAATGGCTTCTATTAGAGCTGTTGGCATTGGTGCCGATAACACCGCCTATGGCAGATTCATCAATATTAGCCGTAGCCGGGTTATCCATAAAGTAGGTGAAGGCATTATAGGTTTGGGGCTGCAAGATATCCCGCAGAACAGAGCCGGATGAGTAGGAGTCAGAAAGCTGGTGGAGGGCAATGCCCACAACGCCGCCCACGCCGGCTGCCACAAAGCTGCCCGATGTGCCCAAAACCTCACCCGCGAACTCGGCACTGACGGCTGAGGATGAATAGCAAAGGGTGAAGGAGTTTTTACTGATGCCGGCAAAGCCGCCGACACCGAAATTAATTATCAAGCCACCGGTATTTTTAATGTTACCTACATTAAGAACATCCACAAGGCCGGAGGAAAAACTGTTTTCAACGCTGCCGCTTTCTAATATACCGATTGCACCGCCCACACCGTAACTTCTGGGCATGTTTTCTTGAATATTAGCCCCTGTTACACTGACATCGCCTGAAGAGAAGCAGAAGTTGACCGAGCCGCCCTTCATAAGGCCGATTAGGCCGCCTATGCCGGCACCCGAGTCAGAAAGTTCGTTGCCGTAGTCTATTTCAGCAGTAACCTTGCCGGTAAAGAAGCTATTGGCAATGTTGGCCGTTGAATCGCCGACCAAGCCGCCCACAATATTGTAGCCGGAAACATTGACGGCCGACCTGGTTTGGGTATCTATAACGCCGCCTTCCATCTTGCCGACCAAGCCGCCCACAATTTCTGTACCCTTTACAAAGCTGTCTTCATCGCCGAAAACAGAGCAGCCTAAAATTCGGGCACCATAGCCGGTGACTCCCTTGGCAAAGCCCACTAAGGCACCGACTTCGCTTTTGCCTTCAACTTGAACATTTTCCAAAATAATGTCGCGCAGCTCAATATAGCCGGCACCGGTGGTGCTTTCTAAGCTCTTAAACATACCGACCTTAATATCATTAGGCTTATTTATGGTCATATTTTTGACGCTAAAGGAGTTACCCCGGAATTCACCCTTGAAGTAAGAGATGGGCTCAAAATCAACTGAGCGCAGGTCAATATCGGCAGAAAGCCAGACCTTGGCGGTGTCGGAGTTTATGGCTGAGGCAAAGTGGCTAAACTTGCCTGAGTCTCTGTCGGGCGATTCGGTGCTGAGTGCCCTCAATTGGCGTTCTGTAGCTATGAAAATGCCGGTGTCCGCCTTTCTGAAGGGAAGGAAGATTTGTCGCTTAACATCGACCCCGTCGATTTGAGCACTTAAACCCAAGATGGGGTTATTAAATTTATAGAAGAACCTATGGTTATTAAGTTCGGGAACATGGAGGAGGCCACCCGCACCTGTAGGATGCTTGTCATTTTTAAAAATATTTCTGTAAATAAGAATCCTATCGGCCTCATCCTCAAAGAGGATGTCAACCTGCCTGTTGGTGCCGTTGCCGTAGAGGTTCGGGTCATAGCCCTCCGGGTAGGGTTTGGTGTCCGAAAGGTCCAAAACCGAAGAGGAGAAGGTGATTTCTTGACCGTCAACTTCCTTTAGGACGGAGGGAGTATAGAACATGCCGTTTTCCATTTCGGTGTCTTTTTCGTCAACAAGAAGGGGCACGGTGGCCAGGGCGCAGTAGGCGTCGGAATAGTCGTCCATCATCTTAAGCCTGGGGTAGGAGCCCGCTTGGGCAGACCAGGTGGGGGCGGAAAAGCCCGAGGGTAGTTCTTCGCCTGTTAGGGCAGCCGTCGTGGAAGCCGTTTGCCCCGTCAAAGCTGTTTGGTCGGAGCCTAATAGGCTGTTGTCAAAATAAACATTGGTGGCATTTGTGGTTGTGCCTTGGGCCACTATGGGTACGGTATTCTTAATATAATCTATGTTGGGGGCGGCAATTATGAGCCTGTCCGCCGTGATTGTGCCCGATACGCCGACACCGCCTTGGCCGAAGAGGACAGCACGGTTGGCCGCCGTGTATTCGGTGCTGACGGAACCTGTGAAGAAAGAGTCTTCTACAAGAATTCCGCCGTTGTTGGTGGGCACATGGCCCACAAAACCACCGGCCTTTTCACGGGTAGAATAGATATTGCCGGCCGCAAAGGAATTTTTAATATGAATTTGGCCGGTTGTGGTGTTTTCAAGTTGGCCGTAAAGCCCGCCGGAAAAACCGCGTAAGCCTGTTGAGGCATAGGCGAAAACATCGGTTACGGTGAAGCAGCCCTCAAGCGAGGCCCTGCCGCCGCCTACCAAACCGCCGACCTTCCATTGGCCGACTACCTGGCTGCCGACAACCGAGCAATTAACAATAGGTTGAGAGGACATGGAATAAGCCACCAGGCCGCCGACAAATTCCTTACCGTAGACTCCGCCTTGATTTTCAATTCCGGCAGCACCCTTGTTTTCCGCTAACTCTAAATGTATGTTCTTAAGTTGAGCTTGGCCGGCTATGTAGCCGAACATGCCCACATAGTCAGATGTGCCGTAGACCGAATAGAAGCCCTTTATCTTCTTACCTTGGCCGTCATAAGTTCCGGTAAAGGGGTTTTCCCGGGTGCCGACAGGCCTGAAGCCGGTAAGACCCTGGATATTCCAGTAAAGTTCACCGTCCCTAAACTCGCCCGGTTTTTCACCGGGATAGGCATTTTTCATAAAGTGTTCGGGCTCTAAAATAAGATCATTCATCTGCTTATAGTGGACATCGGTTAAGTAGTAGAGAAGGGAGAGATGAAGGGGTTCTTCAATTTCAAAGGGGTTTGTTGGGCTGCCGTTGCCCTTAATTTCAAAGGCTACCAGGGGCACGGCCAAGGCCAAACCGTAACTGAGTTCAACCAAGACATAACCCGAGGTGTTTTGATGGGGGGTAACCTCAAAGCGAAGCTCCCTGGCCTGGCCGCTACCGTCAAAGTTATGGTCAAATTCCGTGCTTGCGGCAGCATTTTGCAGGCGCATGCCGTCAATATTAATTTGATGGTGCTGGGTGAGGTTGAGGGGATAATTCTTAACCAGGTCTTTTACGGACCCGTCGGAAGTTTTGATGTTAACGGTGCTGATAAAGTGGGTGGTGGTAATGTTGTTTTCATCAAAGGGAGCCATGGCGATAGGCCTGGCCTCGTCACCTTGGGGCACCCCGTCAACAGTGTTTTGAACCATGAAGCTTTCGATTTCTTGTGAGCCTTCCGGCGTGGTTAGGGTATAGGTAGCAATGTCATGAGCCACCAGGCCTGCTAAAATACCCTGGTCATCATTTAGGCTGCCTATAGTCGGCCCGCCGAAGAGGGGTAGGTCTTGGGGGAAGGAACTTATTATATTATTTTTGAAAAGGTTTGGTCTGGAACTTTGAGTCCAACTTACAAGCCCGTCACCCATGTTGCCCACTAACTTGCCCTTGTAGGGGTTGTTAGTGTGGGTGACCAGCTCACCGCCGGCTATACAGCCCACAATCATTTCGTGAGGAAGAGCGCCGGGCAGCTGAAAGGGTCTGCTTGCATTATCGGACATAATTGTGCCGATAATGCCGCCGGCAGACACTCTGCTGTAAGTAGTGTTTCTGGTACTTTCAACTCTGAGGGCACCCACAGAATCTTTTATGGTCAGTTTACCGGGGAGGAAATCATCGTCCTCGCCCCTAAGCGTACCCAAGATACCGCCGGCTTCGATCCTGGCCTTGACATGGGCTTGGCTTACGGACTTATCAATTTCAAGCTTTTGCTTGTTTCGATTGCTGCCGCCCCTGTAGCTGCCGACAAGACCGCCTGCCGCACCGATATTACCGGTATGAAGGGCTTCAACCCTGACACCCTGGTCAACGGTAGAGCCTGAAATTAAAAGATCTGTATTGGCATTGTGGACACCCAAGAGGCCGCCGGCCCCGCCCGTGGTGGCAGTACTATTCACTTCAGAAAGTTTAATAATCGTGGGGGTGTAGTCTTGGCTTACATGGGAGTTTGTAATTCTGCCGCTGATATTCTTGTCGGATGTGTGTTCAAGGAGGCGACCCACTAAACCGCCGGCCCCTCCACCTGCGGTGATTAGGGTGGAATCCACAGTGCAGTTAATTACATAGGTGGCTTCGGCCGCTATGCCGCCGGCGAACTTATTCTGATACCTGGCGGCAATAAGGCCCGTGTGGACGGCTGTTATGGTAAGGCCTTGGACGGAACAATCGTTAATTTCCTTGTCTGTTATTTTACCGGGTGAGCCTGTGATATTGGCAGAGGTCTTAACTGAACCCGCGATACCGCCTGCAAAGGCCTCCGGAGTGCCGCCGGTACCAAAGTTTAGGCTTTCCACCTGGCCGCCTTTGACATGGCAGTCTTGGAGGGGGGGCAGGCTGGGTCCGGTACAGTCTGTATCAACAAAGCCGACAATACCGCCCACATATTTGCCGCCCTCAATATCAACATTATTGAGGGTCAGGTTTATAATCCTGGCCCTGTTTATGGGGCCGATCAGGCGGGCAAAGAGGCCGGCGCCGCTTTCGTCATTTTCGTCTTGCTTGACCTTTAAATTGTCAATGGAATAGCCGCCGCCGTCATAGTGGCCGGAAAAGTATACATTGGCCGCAAAGCCCTTAATGGGGGTGAAGAAGGCGCCGTCGTTATAGTATTCCCCGCCCGGCTCAAAGTCCGCCTCGGTAAAGGCAATGTCATTAACCTGCTCAAAGTAGGCGGTGGTCATGTAACGCAGAAGGTCAAAGTGGCCGGTTCTGCTAATCTTATAGGGGGTAGTTTGGCTGCCGTCACCTTCCAAGTCTTCATAGGCTATTAGGTTTATGGCCAAGTCCAGGCCGTTTTCATAGCGGCAGATCAGGTAGCCGATGCCGTCTTGGTCAATTAGGACGGACCATTTGCCTGTAAGGTCATCATAGGTAGGAATGGCTAAGGACCTGGGGTTCTTGTTGCCGTCTAAGGTAAAGATTTCTTTAAGCTTAAAGGAAAGGCCTGTTTGGTCTTCAAAGTCGGTAAAGTCACCGCCCGGCTTGATGGAATAGTCACCCGGGATGACCGGTTTTTCAAGGGTGAGATCTATAGAGCCGCTGCCTAAAATGAGGGTGTTGACGGTTTGTTCACCGATGTCAAAGAGGAGACCCGCATAGTCCCCGTCATAGTCACCGTCGGTCAGGCCCTTATTAAGGTCCTTGATATGTTTGGTTAAAAGGGCAAAGGTTTGATTACTGCCGTCACCTGTAATATTATGGCCGGCCGGCTGGTTGGCATTCGGTGAATTAGTATGTTCCCCGTCCATGGGGTAAACAAAGGAGGAGAATTTTATATTAACAAAGGGGTCATAATTAAATTGACCGGTGTTTGCAAAAATCTTTGTGGAATCGCCCATTAGGAGGCCGAACTGCATATTGTTGCTTCTTGTGGGAATAATTTTTGTTCCGATTACGGCATTTTCAACCATGGACTGCCTGGGTCTTGCAGTATGGAGGTTGTCTAAACGGCCACCCTCGGCAAAGCCCAAAAGGCCGCCTAAATTAAGGCTGGACCTGACTTCGCCGGCTGTGGCAACATTTCTGATTTTTATAAGTTGAGCATTTTCAACCTGACCCACCAGGCCACCGGCAGAAGAGGGTTTGTTGTCACCACCGTCGGTTTCGGCCGACTTAATGTCGGCGTTGACCCAAACATCATCAAGGGTCAGTTTAACATAGTTATTGTTTAAAACTGCGTTGCCGGCATAGCCTAAGGCGCCGCCGGCCATGGCACCGCCGATGATTTGGGGGCCTTGAACCTTTGAATGCAGTAGGTCTATTGTAACAGTCTCGTCATCGGACTCTGTATAGGCGTCGGAAGATTGCAGGCGGCTGACGCCCAAGATGCCGCCGGCACCGTGATAAGAATAAGCGGAGCCGTCCTCTAAAGACTGAATCTTACCGCCCTCAAGCCAGGCATGGCTAATAATTAAGGATACTTCTATATTTGGGGTCTTTTCGTCATCTTGGCCGATTCTGCCGGCCAGACCTAAGATACCGCCGGCTCCAAAGTTACCGGTAACATTTGTGTCAGAAACTAAAATGTCATATTGGTCGGGGGCGGTGGGTTCTTCCCCTATTGCCCCGGAAAAGCGGCCGGCTATGCCGCCGGCATAGCTGAAATCGGAGTTTTTGACGGCAGTTGCGGTAATTTGCGAGTTAAGAACCCGGGATTCGGTAACGGTAGACCTGTTTGCATAACCTACCAGGCCGCCGGCAGAAAGCTTGCCGTTTTTGACTGTGGCATTTTCCAGAATAACTTCGTCAAATTCGGTGTTTTCCGCACGGCCGATTAAGCCGCCGACATGGAGGGTATTGGATGTATCCCCTATAACCTCAAGATCTTCAAAAATTATATTTCTAAAGGCGGGGGTGGATATGACATGAACTTCTTCTTCGTCTTCGGTGCCTTCAAATTCTAAATAGTCATATTCATAAGGCTCGGTCTCACGGAAGAAACCCACATATTTTTGGGCGTCTGCCGTGCCGGAAGCCTTAATTCTAAGGCCCTTAATTGTAAAGCCTTGACCGTCAATTATGCCGGAGAAAATTTCCCCGTTTTCACCGATAATGGGTTCAAAGAGCCGACCTTCGTTATAGAAAGACCCGTCTGAATCGAAGTCTTCCTCGGTAAAGGTCAGGTTATCCATAAGCAAATAGTGGCCGCCAAAGTATTCTTGAACCACATTGTTTTGCAGGTCTTTAGCCTCGTGCATATGGCTACGGATGGCATAGAGATGGTCTTTTGAAATAATCTTATAGGGGTTTTCCTCGGTACCCTCGCCCGACCAGTGGAAATCAACATCGGTACACCTTACGGGCACACGGGCGGTGAAGCGGAGTGGTTCCGGGGCCCCGTCGGAGGTATAAAGCTCAAGTTTAGAAGAGTAGTAATGGGCGAAAACACCGGTGCCGGAAGTGTTGGCCATGGCGCCGACAATAACAGTGTATTCACTGCCGGTTATAACTTCGGCATAGGTATCATTTTCCGCCTCCCAGCCCCCTCTACCCAGGCTTGGGTCAAACCAAAAGTCCAAGTTAGCAAAGTCGAAGGGGGCAAAGTCATAGGGCATCTTTTGCCCGGCCCCGATGCCTATTTCAACAGCTTCTTCCCAATTGTTGGCTTCTTCCAAGTGGACGGCCTCGTCGGACCCGTGGATGTAAAAGGTGGGGTTGTCTTTATCCGGGTGATTAAAGTCGGCATAAGAGTCAAGAAGCTTGGGTGCATTCATGACAGTGGTGTTGCCGTAAGGAGCAATATTTTCCGGGTGGGAAGAATAGGTAACTATGGCCGAAACTTCATCAATACGATTGCGAAGATTGGAATGTGTCGCAGCAGTTGCTGTAATTTGGCCAAAAATCTTACCTTTATATTCACCTGTTGACTTGATAGAGGCCGTGACATAGCTGTCTTTGAAGACGGGGGCTTCCAGTTGGTTGTTGACACTGCCTGCTTCGGCCAAAACGCCGATAAGGCCGCCCGCAGAGTTGGTGGCGGTGACAGTGCCGCCGGCCACACAGTCATAAATTTTAGTCTTAACAAAGCGGCCGCCGCTTTGGCCTATGATACCGCCGGCATTGGAGCCGTCTTTATGGGCGGTTACTGTGGCAAAGCTTTGGCAGTTTAGGAAGTTAACTTCAAGATCAGGGTAAGTAGTGCCCGTACTTGTAACGGTGACAGCCACTATACCGCCGGCATAGTGGGCGGCATCAATGCTGACGGACTCATGAACTATGGCGTTCTTAACCTGTACCCGGCTGTTTTGGCGCTCATTGGCGAGGGCGCCGGCTATGCCGGCTGCCAGATGGTTGACTCCGTCAGAAGTTTCATAATCTATAGTTGCAATTTTAGTGTCACCCCGAATTAGAGCCTTGGTTATAGAAATATACCTGTTATTCGATGTTTCGTCATTCTTACCCAGGATACCGCCGACCACATTGCCAAGTATGGTGCAGTCTGAAATAAGGAGGCCTTCTTCTTCCGGCGTGGCCGGGTCGTCGCCCAGGCTACCGGCAAAGACCCCGGCTATGCCCCCGGTTGAAGCATCAGAAAAGCTTGAGGCAACGACACCGCCAAAGCGGTTGAGGACGGTGTAGTTCGAAAGGGAGGCATCGTAAATATAGGCGTCTGCCGCCCCGGCCAAGGAGCGACCCACCAAGCCACCGACATTGCGGTCACCCAAAATTTCAGACCCTTGGGTTTCATGGCCTTGCAGGTGGGCATTTTTGATTTTGAAGGCCAGGTCAGATGCAGCAACCTCACCGACTATGCCGCCGACTTCACGAACCTTGGCGGTGCCGGTAATATTTAGGTTATAGGCTGAAACATTTTCAATTTCGACCGGAGCCTTGTCAACAAAGCCTACAAGGCCACCCACCCTGCCGGCAAACAGAGTATCAGAGGAGCCCGACAGAATGATGTCAAAATTTTCTATCTCAATATCTTTTATATAGGTGGTATTTATAGCGTCATTTCCCACCATGCCACTAATACCGCCAACATGGGCCCAGGCGTTGTTAATCACAAAGTTTGAGTCCAGCCGGCAGTCAAGCATCTTAATATTTTCAAAAGTAGTGCTGCGGGAGGCAGCCGTTACCAAACCGGCAAAGCGGTTGGTGGCGGTGACGGACATGTTGACCAGGGTTAAGTCTTTAATAAGAGCATTTTCCGCCCTGGCTATGAGGGCCGGCCTGTGGAGATTGTCCGCATTTTCACCTATGGAAAGGTTGGATATGGTTTTGCCGTTGCCGTCAAAAACCCCCCTGAAGGGAAGGGTGCCGGTGCCGTCGATAGATGCTGTGGCCTGCCTGCCCAGGGGCTTGTAGTCAACGCCGGCCATGTCAATATCATCCATGAGCTTGATTTTAAAGTTTTCATTTTCATAGAGATAGCCTCTTGAACCGGTAAAATATTGGTTGTCACCCAAGTATTTAAGGTCACCCGGGGTGTAGACTAAATAATAACCGTCTTGGTCTTGACCTATACCGCTGACAACCGGTAGGCGAGCTACCAGGCCGGTAGCCGGGTGAACGGCAATCAGGCGGGTGTCAATTTCATCGGGCGCCGAGGCATGGCGGGAAAGGGGCACCTGAAGCTTATAATTTGCAAAGCTTGGGGTCCCTATTTCAATGGTATTAGCCGTTTCAATTGACAGGCTGAAGTCGCCCGGGCCGCCGGAATCGGCCAAGATAACCAATTCTTCATGGGCGGGGAGGTTTACATAGCTAAAACCTGTGGAAACATAGCCGGTTTCTTCAAGGAAGGACCATTTTTGGTGGCTGTCGGCCGAGTCCATAGTAGCCGGGTCCATGGGAAGAACCGTGGCCTGGTTTTGGGTGTTTTCGTCTTTTACACTCCAACAAAGGTTCTCAACCCTGTCTTTTGTGGCTTTTTTACCGATGGCAATGTAACCGCCCCGCTGAACCTTGCCGGCAGCAAAGCAATCTTTTACCAAAATGTTCTGAGAAGCAGTTGAAATAGTGCCTATAAGGGAGGCCACACCGGAAAGGGCAGCAGTTGAATAGATGTCTGAATTAGAGCCGCAGCTTTCAACCGTGGCTTTGGGGGAATTGATGTGGCCGATAAGGCCGGCTATATCACCAACGCCTGTGGCGGTAATATCCACATCTATATCGGTAAAGCAAGCGTATAAATAAGAATAACCGTTTACATTATTGACTAAGGCTCCCCTTTGGCTGAGGCTGGGGCCGTCTATTATGAGCTTGGCGGAAGAAGAGGCGGAGGCAGAAACATTTTTAAGGGTTCCGCCGATTAAATTACCAAAGATTCCGCTGTTAAAGTCCGTATTAATGAGAACTTTAAGGTCATAGATATGGCCCCGCTCTAAATTATCGGCCGAGTCTGCCCCGCCGGAGGCCGGAACCGTATCATCACGCGAGCCGACAATCCTGCTGAAGAGGGGGGTATGGGTGGTCAGGGTGTGGCCGTCACCGTTTAGGGTGCTTGCAAAGGGAATGGTGGAATAGGAGTTGATGCCCGCGCCGGTGGGGACGGTGATGTCATTGAGGAGTTTAAAGTGGGTGTTTTCAATGTCCCTCATAAGAAGGGTGTCCGCCGGGCTTGAAAGGCCGATGGGGTTAGAAAGGCTGACAATGGGGCTCTGTGGGTCGGCAGAGGCGGTGGTTACCAACTTGACAGACATTTGCCGGTAAATATCCGGCTGGCCGGGTGCCCCCACGCCTGTGGGCAGTTCAACTTTAAGGTCGTATTTAAGAAGGGCTATGGACCCCAATAAATGCGTGGTGCTAAAAGTTAGAGCCGCATTTGTTTCGTTAAAGAGTATGGCATCAGGATTTTTAATGTACTCAATGGCGAAAACGGAGCTTGAGCTTCTGAGAGCAGGTATTTCAACCGAGGCGCCTGTAGTGCCGCCCCAGGAATGTTCAAAGTCATTTTTACTGACGGAGATGGCAGACTCATCCGCCTTGAGGTTTAAAACCCTGATAGACCTTTTAAGGTTGTTGGAGTCCGCCCCTAAATCGCCGGCGTGGCTGGGCATGTTGCTGACATGGGGTGACCAGTAGTTGGGTTTGGTAGTCGAAAAGCTGTTAAGGCCTGCTCCCCCACCGACTATGGCGCCGCCGCGGGAGTTGCCCGAACCGCCGCCGGACAAATCTTTTAAGATTGAAAAGAGGGCGTAGTTATTTTCAAGGAAGGCTTGGCCTTGCAGACGACCCACAATACCACCGGCATAATAGAGGGTGGTGGGGAAGCCGCCCAAGTGCCTGCCGGAGGCAAAGGAGTTTTTGACGACACCCTTACCCGCTTCTTGGCCGTTGGAAGTTCCTGCTATACCACCGAGGTTAACACTATTGTTTACAGAAACGAAAACACCGATTTCAATAACGGAAGAAAGGTCAATGACCCCTTCATTGAGGCCGACAATACCGCCCATGGAGCCGTCTGCCAATATAAAGTCAAAGTTTGTGTTAGTCAGGGCAGTTTCGCTAAGATTTTTCCCCTTGACCAAGCATTTTTCAACTTGGCCCTTGTTGACACCGGCAATACCGCCGACATTGGTGCCCAGCTTAAAGGCATTGGTGCCGTCAGAACCGGGCAGGTTTACCGTGCAGTCTTCAATTGTGCCGCCTGCATTGTTGCGGCCGGCAATAGCGCCGACTTCCTTAACCGGGACGGAAACGGAGTGGTTGACAGCTTCAAACTCAAAGCCGTTAATACCGTAAGGAATGGTTTGAGAGCCGTTGATTTGTTTTATGCTACCGGAGTTTTGGCCGGCCACACCGCCGATAAAGGAGCGGTGGCGAGCCTTGATGCTGATGTCGGTAAAGTCGCAGTTTTCTATTGTGCCTCGGTTGTCGGCCACTAAAACGGCAAAACCGACTTTAAGAGGATGGTTGTCGGCCAGGTTGGTTTCTTCCCCTGCGGTACCTGTACCGGCTGTGGTGCCCATATCAAGGGTAACTGTTTCGCTGTCACCTATAAAAGTTAGATTCTTTAGTGTGCCCATATTCTGGACAACCACCACGGCCGCCGCGGTAGTGTTCTGGTAGGTAACTGAAATGGCACAGTCTTCGAAGATTATGTTTTCTAAAACGGAAGCGGTGCCCAAGTGGCCGAAGAGGCCGAAGTTGGTGGCAAAGTTATTGTTTAAATTAAAGCCTATGATTTTAAAACCGTCACCGTCTAACTTGAGGCAGGCCTTGGTGGGGTCACTTGAGGCCAAGGCCGGGTTGATGGTTAGGAGGGAGCCTTCAAAACCCTTTAGGCTGTTTAGGTCATTTGTGGTGACTGTGGACAGGTCAATATGGTCTGTCAAGCGAAAATACTTGTCAGCACTCTGTGTGTCGTTAATAAGGTCGTGAATGGCCTTGAAATATTCAAGGTCCGGCACGGCATAGGGGTTGGAGGCCTTACCCATGTTTACGGTTGTGCCGTCAACACCTACCCAGCCGAAAGATTGGGCCTGGGCACCCGAGGGGGTGAAGCCTTCGGCTTCCACTTCGGGCCCGGTTTGGTCAAGGCTGCCGCCTTCGACGACGACATCGCTTGTTTCGTTTTGTTGAATGTTAGGCTTTTCTGTGATGGGTTCACTTGTTGTGGGCACCTTTGTGGTGGGCTCACTTGTAGTAGGCTCACTTGTGGCAGGCTCACCTGTAGTGGGTTCACTTGTGGCAGGCTCGCTTACAGGCTCCGTGGAAGGCTCTGTGGAGGGTTCGGTAGTCGATTCTTCCACATCTGTATAGAAGCTGCCTTGGTCTAATGATTGCGAAGTAGTGATTTCGCTATCGGCAGCTTGAGCCAACAGGGTCATAAGCCCTGTTGAAGTCAACAAGAGCGAACCTGTTAATATTAAAGTTA
>LSQX01402874.1_pt2 | contig 41150 bp, 41 predicted proteins | sample 654561 | NCBI WGS metagenome assembly LSQX01 (sample SAMN04489861, study PRJNA283612) | anaerobic digester metagenome | isolation source: 4 biogas reactors fed with cattle manure at either 37C or 55C with and... | place: Denmark: Kongens Lyngby | collected 2014 | reverse complement strand
TCGTACGGAAGATGTACCCAATCTGCCGTCATGCCGTCTACAGACGTTACGGCACGTAGTGCCAGCGTATATGCATACGTACGTTTGTTGTCCGTGACTCCTACACTTTTTACCGGCAGCAGCACGGCTCCGGCTTGCCAGACTTTGTGGTAAAGCCCGTGTTGGCGGAGCAACCGTATAAAAAGGCCATCTGCCTGCCTTAAGATGGCTGCTTTTTCCGGGGTGACTTCTCCCAAGATCCGTATTCCCAAGCCGGGGCCCGGGAAAGGGTGTCTGGAAATCATAGATTCTTCAATGCCCAAGGCCAGTCCTATACGCCGCACTTCATCTTTAAAGAGCATGCGTAGCGGTTCTACTATTTTGAGCGGTACGTAATCCGGCAATCCTCCCACGTTGTGGTGGGATTTTACGGCCGTTTTTCCTCCCGGAACAACCACAGATTCTATAACATCCGGATAGATGGTGCCTTGTGCCAGCCACGTAGCGTTTTGAATGCTTTTGGCTCCTTCCGCAAACACATCAATAAACGTACCTCCTATAGCCTTCCGTTTGGCTTCCGGATCTGTAATTCCTTGGAGTGCTTTAAAAAAACGGGCCGAGGCGTCAATGCCTTCCACTTCCAAGCCCATGTCCCGATACTTTTCCAAAACAGAGGCGAATTCCTCTTCCCGCAACAGTCCGTTGTCTACAAAAATACAGTGGAGTTGTTTCCCAATGGCTTTGTGCAGGAGAACGGCAGCCACCGTGCTGTCTACGCCACCTGAAATGGCCATGATGACGTGCTCTTCTCCAATTTGTCCTCTCAACTGAGAAACGGTAGACGCTATGTAATTATCAGGAGTCCAGTCTCCGCTGCAACCGCATACTTCCTTGGCAAAATGGGCAAGCTGCGATGCATCGGGAGCTCCCTCTTCCGGTGCAACGTGAAATACGGGAACACGCCGTTCAAGATCTTTCAGGTTGAAAGGCTTGGAATCACCGGACAGCACGACGCCTTTCACCCGGTCGTGCAGGGTGGGGATGTGCGTATACGGATGTACTTCACAATACACGTTTATCTCACGCAATCTTCTGCCAATTAGCTGAGAATATGGTGAGCCAAAGTCAATGATGAGGATTGTTTCGTGCATAGGTAGACAGGTTGGAAGGATGTGCAAAAGTATAATAAAACAACGATTATTTAAAATATTTGTTTAACTTTGTCGGCTCATTTTGTGGGTAGATGAAACAGAAAGCACATAGCAGACCGGTCATAGAAACAAAGTCCTTACCCAAAGGAATACATAACTTTACGTTTCAGGTGACCGATGGTTTTTTCCAAACGTTTGAAAACGCGGAAATACTGCAGGCAAATCTAACTACAGATGTAGAAGTAAACAAAACGGTAGAAGATACACCCTTCGTTTCCGTACAAATCACAGGAGAAGTTGTACTTTTGTGTGATCGTTGTCTAGGCAATCTGACAGTTCCTGTTTTTTATAAAGGCGCTTTAGACCTTGAAGAAATAGAAGAATGTACGCACGAACCTACCGGAAGGATTGACTTGACGCAATACGTATACGACCATGTGTGTTTGGCGTTGCCCATCAGACGTGTACACCCTTCAGAAGAAATATGCAGTCAAGAAGTACCTGCCCTATGGAAGGAGCAGGAAGAAAGTGAAAGAACAACAAATACTGCTTTTAGCGGGCTGAAAGATTTGATAAAAAAATAATATAATCAGGAGATAAAGATATGGCACATCCAAAAAACAAGATTTCTAAACAAAGAAGAAACAAACGCAGAACGCATTATAAATTAAAAACACCCACCTTGGCTACTTGTTCCAATTGCGGTGCAACGGTTATGTACCACAGGGTGTGTCCCGAGTGCGGATTCTACCGCGGCAGACAAATTATTGAAAAAACCATTGTCTGACGTTAGATAAAGGCAAAGCCCTATAGTTCAAGGGATAGAACGGAAGTTTCCTAAACTTCAGATCCAGGTTCGAGTCCTGGTGGGGCTACTCCAACAACACATATACAAAATACATTATGAAATCTTTGAAAGGAACAAAAACAGAACAAAATTTGCTGGCAGCTTTTGCCGGAGAATCACAAGCATGCAGTCGCTACATGTACTTTGCTTCTACTGCTAAGAAAGAAGGATATCAGCAGATAGCCGCTGTTTTTGAAGAAACAGCGCACCAAGAGAAAGAACACGCCAAACGGTTCTTTAAATTTTTGGAAGGAGGCATGGTAGAGATTACAGCTGCTTATCCGGCCGGTGTTATTGGAACAACGGCAGAGAACTTATTGGCTGCTGCCGAAGGAGAATTGGAAGAGCATTCAGAATTGTATCCGGCATTTGCCAAAACAGCTGCGGAAGAGGGTTTCCCAAAAATAGCCGCTGCGTTCTTGGCCATTGCATCTGTAGAGGTAGAGCACGAAAGACGCTACCGCCAATTGCTGGCTCGCGTAGAGGCCGGAAAATTCTTTAATAGAGAAGACGAAATTTTCTGGCAATGCAGGAATTGCGGCTACATTACACAAGGAAAAACGGCTCCGGAATTGTGTCCTGCCTGTTTGCATTCCAAAGCATACTTTGAAGAAAAGAAAGAAAACTACTAGGTAACGGAACCGCTACCATACGGTTCTTGGTAAACGGCTCTCAGGATTTGGCGTTTGGTGCCCGGTCCCGGGAGCCGTTCTGTTATAAAACCCAACTTCTCCAACAAACGTCTGAAAAACCCGGTACAACTGTACGTCGTAAGTACGGCCCCTGTTTCCAGGTGGGGAACAATCCCAAGCAATACTTCTTCTGTCCACAATTCCCGCTGTACAGCCGGAGAAAACAAATCGTAATATACCACATGAATTTTTTCAGGTACACCGGCGCGCGGATTGCCGGAGTGCAGGGCGTAATCCAGTATATCCGTCCGGTGTTTTAGGATCGTAAAACGATCGTCTACAGCAAACGGAATATCCCATGGACAAGAATGGATGGTTTCCAATACTTCTTTCTCCCGTGCATGGGGAGTGTATTCCAATGGGTCCGTCACAGCTTTTGGCAACGGATATTTTTCAATGGCACTATAAAACAAATGAATAGGAGGGGTGGCATCCCTAACTGTTTGATATGCAAGCAATGCATTCAGCCCCGTTCCCAATCCTGCCTCCAATATATGTATGGAAGAAGGGAGCGTACCGGAAGGTGCATGTTGATCAATGAAATAGCGCAGCCCGGAATCTCTATATACGTATGCAGATTCCAGAAGGGCACCGTGTAAAGAATGGTATGTTTCACCCAAAGGTCCCCTTACTGTTGGGGAACCGTCTGCCGTAGTCTCTACAGCAAAAAAGCTGTCCTTTTGGGGACAGCTTTTAGATGCATTTTTAGTTCCGTTATTTTTTTCTTTCACCGTAACGGCTCCTAAATTTATCTACACGTCCGGCCGTGTCTACAAGCTTCATCTTACCTGTATAGAAGGGATGCGAAGTATTGGAAATTTCCAGCTTGTATAAAGGATATTCTACTCCGTCAATAGTGATGTTTTCTTTCGTATTCACACAGGAGCGGGTAATGAACGTATGATCATTGGACATATCTTTGAATGCGACCAGTCTGTAGTTCTCCGGGTGTATTCCTTGTTTCATTGTATTGTGTTTTTTAATCTTTCGTTTTATCGGGCTGCAAAGGTATACATTTTTTTAGGTACGTCAAAACTTTTTGAGCCAATGCATCTGCAACTGCAGCTGTGGGCGCTTCACTATAGACGCGCATGATGGGTTCTGTATTTGATGTACGCAAGCTTACCCATTGTTTTTCTTCTTCAAAATCCAGACGTAAACCGTCTCTTTCATCGACGATTGCATGGGGGAAGGCCGCTCTTATTGTGTCAAATAAGATTTGCACAGAAGAATTTTCAGGAAGGTCTGCTCTGTTTTTGCTTATGTGGTACGTGGGGTACGTACTTCTGAGTTTGCCGGCCGATACTTGTTTTTCTGCCAACGCAGAGAGGAAGAGAGCCGTTCCAATAAGGGCGTCTCTGCCGTAATGTAAGGAAGGCAAAATTATACCGCCGTTACCTTCTCCGCCTATAATACTTCCTGTGCGTTTCATTTCCGCCACTACGTGGGCTTCTCCAACGGGCGATGATGTGTACGTTCCTTTGTGTACAAGCGTAATGTCTTTAAGAGCACGTGTAGAAGCCAAGTTGGATACGGTATGCAAAGAGATTTCAGGATGTTTCTTTGCGTAGAAATTCAACACGTAATCAGCACAGGCCACCAACGTATATTCTTCTCCAAAAGGGCTGCCGTCTTCGCATATGAGCGCCAAGCGGTCCACATCGGGATCTACTGAAATGCCCAAAGCGGCTTTTTTCTCTACAACGGTTTTTGATAAATCCGTGAGATGTTCCGGTAACGGTTCCGGGTTGTGGGCAAAGCGTCCGGTGGGATCGCAATGGATTTTGTGACAGGCAACACCTAAAGCCTCCAGCAACTTGGGTATGACTACGCCGCCAACTGAATTGATGCCGTCCACCACAACGCTGTAACCGGCTTGTGCAATAGCCTTTTTATTGACCAGTGGATGGTTTACGACAGCTTCTATGTGTTGATCTGTAAAGTCGAGGACGTCGTACGTACCCAGTTTTTCTACAGGAACGTATTCAAAAGCCTCTTTTTCAATAATTTCAAGAATTTCCTCCCCTTGTCGGGCGTTGAGAAACTCTCCTTTGTTGTTGAGCAACTTCAGTGCGTTCCACTCTTTTGGGTTGTGGCTGGCCGTTATGACAATTCCACCGCAGGCTTGTAAGGAAAGTACAGCCATTTGTGTAGTGGGTGTAGCGGCCAATCCAATATCTATTACATCCATGCCACAGGCCTGTAAGGTGCCGCATACCATCTGCCTGACCATTTCACCGGACAGGCGTGCGTCGCGTCCCACCACAACGGTACGTATTGACTTTTTGCTTTGTTCGGTTATCAGTCGTGCATAAGCAGAAGTAAAACGTACTATATCTAAAGGAGAAAGGGATACGCCCGGCTTTCCGCCGATAGTACCCCTTATTCCTGAAATGGATGTAATCAGACTCATGGTTTAACTGGGCATTGCCAGGAAGCACGAGGCAAAGGCCAGGATGGCGTACAATTCCGGGAATACAGCCAATACCAGAGTGTTACCAAATACGTTATGTCCGTTGCTCATTTCTACAACCCCGTTCGCAGCTATCTGGGCTTGTTTAATGGCTGAAATAAGACCCACAACTCCCATCGCCAGACCTGCTGCCAATACAGCCAATGACTGACTCATGGTGAGTACTCCTCCCAAATTGTTAATGGCTCCCAGGTTCAAGAAGAAAGCAGCGAAACCGTACAGCCCCTGGGTCGAAGACAAAGCGCTCAATATCATTGCAGATCCAAAGATATTTGGATTTTTTTTCATCGCTGATACGGTGGCATTTCCTGCCAATACAGTTCCTATAGCACTTCCAACTCCTGCGGGGATCAACATAAGTGCAATACCTATGTAGGCTAAAATTAATGGTAATGTGTTCATAATAAGTTGACTAATGTTAAGATATAGTATTGATTATTCTTTTATTTTTAACGGTTTGTATTCGCGTCCGCCACCGGTAAAATCTGCATTTTTGAAAAATTCCACAAAAGTCAGACGCATGGGGTGCACAAAAGCGCCGAGTGCACTCAGTCCCAAAACCAGGGCATGCCCGAAAAGTAAGAGCACCAAAGCCAGCAGCCATCCCACGTAGGGTACTCCTGCAAGGCTCAATGCGAGGGTGTTAACCACCAGCCCCAGGATACCTCCCGAGGTACCCAGTCCAAAGAGCCGTATGTATGAAAGCATATCGCCAAAGACACCGGTTATGTCATACATTGACCAGAGGCCTTTCCCCAAACGCTTGTGTACAGGCCCTTCCGGCTTGGAAAACAATACGATCAGAGAAATGCTTACAACAAGCATGGTTGTTGAAACGGGTTTTGACATATTCAGATCCTCCACCATTGTGGAAGCGTAGGCAATGGTCGCCCATACAATAAGAATTGCCCAGCCAATGGGAGCCATCCCATGCTGCCAGCCTTTTCTTATGATGGAATTGACGGCCGTAAGTATGCGGGCAAAAACTATTTGGAACAAGCCAAAAAGTATGGCAAACCAGAACATATTCATATCGTTGAACTGGAAGAAAAAATTCTGGTTTTTTACAAGTGATGGTGCAATTTCTGAGATTTTCATGCCAAAGAAACCACCGGGCAGGGTAGCTATGATAATAGATCCAAGTCCCAGGAAAAAGACAAGGTTAAGGTATCCCTTCATTTTTGGAAGGAAAAACCGCCCCAATAATCCAATAAGTACCAGCAGTAGCCCGTATCCCATATCTCCTAGGCAAAAACCAAAGAAAAGCATATAGAATGGAGCAAAGTACGGGGTAAGATCCAATTCATCGTAGACAGGTAGCATATACATCTTTCCTATGGGTTCGAAAAGACTTGAAAACCAGGAGTTCTTCAACTTTATTGGCGGGTCGTCGCTGCCTTCTGCAGGTGCAGATAAATAATACAGACCTTCTTTTTCCAAGAAAGATTCCAGCTCTGTAGCTCTGTCTGTGGGAGCGAATCCTGTCAATAAATCAATACGACCTTCCACCTGTTTATCTGCCGAAGCTCCTGCCAGGTAAAGATCCAATTTTGATGACAATTCATTGGCATATGATGTAAGTACCCCGATGTGGTCCGAAAGTATTTCCAACCGGTCAGTACATAGCTGCAGCTCAGCTTCTTTTTCACGAAGTTCTTCCTGAAGCACATTGCATGGAATAGTCGGAAACACAGCCTCGTTTCCCGGAAAATCATAGGATTCTCCCGGAACTTCCAGAACTATGAAACTAATTTGCTTCTCTGTCTTTTCCACAACAAACAAAGGATATTGTTTTTCCCATTCAGGATTGAAACGGCGTGCAGGCTGTATATAAGCATGGATAACATAACCCATATCCTGGATTTTTTCCACATCCTGCAGGGTAAAAGGTCCCCACGGTTCTGCTGCTTTCAGTTGCTCTGATAAAGAATGAATGGTTGTTTTCAGGGATTCCCGTGTGGAGAACAACTCCTCCGCTTCTTTTAGCAGTAAAGCACCATGGTCCTGATAAGGCTCCGCCTTCTCATCCTTTTTTTCTTTGGCAACTATGCTGAGTTTGTTTACGACCTGATTGATCTGAAAAAGTTTGTCTGAAAGATCCTTGGAATGTTGGTCCACCGCTTTTTCCTGACGGTTGATGTCAACCATTCCCAAATCCTGCAATTTGTTTAAAAAGTCTGGTGTCTGCTCATTAAGCAAAACAAAGGAATACTTTGTCATTTTGGTAATCATAGCAGCTCCTCCTCGTTCTTTTTACGTGTTTTAACAATTTTCTGACTGGCTTTGGACAGCGTTTCCTCGTCCTCTAAAAACCGTTTGATCTTAAGAATGGCTTCTTCGTACCCGGGAATTTGAACCTTTTCGTAAAGATTTACCTTTTGTGTAGTTTTCTTACGTGCAAAATCCAGCATGTTTTTCTTCTGCAGGTAAATTTCACTTTCTATCCCAATCTGTGCAAGATCTTGCAGAATCTGAACCCCCTGGGCATACCACTGGGGCTCAGCGAAAAGTGAGAAAGGTTTTACTTCAAATAGAACTTCCTTGAGGACAGGGGTTTTTATACCGGCAATTTTAACCGTTTCAAGCCTCACATCTTTAACGGCAATCAGCCCCGGGGTAAACTCATTCCATAAGGCAGCCATATTCCTGTAAGAAGACAAGGATTTGTCCAGTTTCTCCAGTAACTCGTCGGACCGCTCTTTGGCACGTTTTACTTCCATACGCAGGGCACTTTCTTTGTTTTTCAGCGTAGGGAGGGCTCTCTCCCTAATTTTGAGCTGTTTCCCCAGATTATGGAGGGACGTTTTGTTAAACTGATATTTAATTGCCATAATATTTCTCAACTAAATCTTCACGAATACTCAATTCTTCTTTTGTGAAGTACTTAGCAAACAATTTCCAGGTACGTTCCAGCATTTCCGTTACGTTTATATTTACGTCAATAGAAAGGAGCTGGAATGAATATTCTTTTGCAAAATCCAGTGCACGTAAGTCGTAGTCGCTCAAATCAAAACCGTTTTCCAGTTTTGTCTTGGCATCGGCTGCGTCTGCGTACAAACGGATAGCTGTATTCATCACGTGGTTGTGGTCTTCTCTTGTTTGTTTTCCTATGACCAATTGTTTGAGTCGTGACAAGGAACGGAAGGGGTCCACAATTACTTTACCGGTATCTGTGTCGTGGCGTAGGAAAAGCTGACCTTCTGTAATATATCCGGTGTTGTCGGGAATGGCGTGGGTAATATCACCGCCGCTAAGAGTTGTAACGGCAATAATGGTGATAGAGCCTCCTGAAGGCAATTGTACAGCCTTTTCATAGATTTTAGCCAGGTCAGAATACAGTGATCCGGGCATAGAATCTTTAGACGGTATTTGGTCCATTCGGTTGCTTACAATACTCAATGCGTCTGCATAAAGCGTCATGTCGGTAAGCAGTACCAGTACTTTTTCGTTTTTATCTACAGCAAAATATTCGGCAGCCGTAAGGGCCATATCGGGAATGAGCAAACGCTCTACCGGCGGGTCGTCCGTAGTATTTACAAAACTGATAATACGTGATAATTTTCCTGCGTTTTCAAAAGTTTGGCGGAAAAACAAATAGTCGTCGTTCGTCAGTCCCATACCTCCCAAGATGATTTTGTCTACGTCTGCTCGTAGCGCAACGGTAGCCATCACTTGGTTGTACGGTTGGTCGGGGTCGGCAAAGAAAGGAATCTTTTGACCGGACACCAATGTGTTGTTCAAGTCAATCCCCGCAATTCCTGTGGGAATAATTTGTGAAGGTTGTATTCTGCGGTATGGGTTTACGGAAGGTCCTCCAATTTCACGGTGTTCTCCTTCTACCTCGGGGCCTCCGTCAATGGGACGTCCGTATGCGTCGAAAAAACGACCTGACAAATCATCACTGACATGAAGCGAAGGGGCTTCTCCAAAGAAAACAACTTCGGAATTGGTGGCAATCCCCTCTGTTCCTCCAAAAACTTGTAGGGTAACAAGGTCTCCGCTGATTTTTACCACTTGAGCCAGGCGGCCATCAACGGTAGCCAGTTCGTCGTTCATGACGCGCTGTGCGTTTAAAGCGACCGTTGCTTTAGTAATTCCTTCTAAACGTGTGTATATGCGTTGAAAAGCTTGTGCCATAATCTATGTGTTAAGCCTGAACCTTTTGGCTCAGGAGTTCTTCAATATCGGTTTCGTAGCGTTTAAATTCTTCGGACATGTATTCGGAATAGTTCATTTGACGGAAGATGTTGATCAATCTCTTGAAAAAGGCAGAGCACTCCTCAAAGTCTTCAAATTCAAAAGCTTGTCTGCAAACTTCTATGATTTTTGTATACATGTATTGTTGTCGTTCCATGGGGGTAGACGCGTCAATGGAATCGAAAGCATCTTGTTGTAAGATGATGAAGTCAATCAATTCAGATTTCCAATAGTTGATATGGTACTCTAAGGGTACTCCGTCGTCTCCCAGGATGTTGATTTGTTCGTATGCTTCTTTACCACGTCTGACGTAGTTCTTGCCCTCCCAAATGGAGTCTATCCATTCCGGTCCCAATTTTTCTTCATAGTACTTTATGATTTCCGGATATTCCAGGTATTTGGAATAGCTGTCCATAGGATCTATAGCAGGGTAACGTTTTCTGTCGGCCCTGTTTTGCGACAATGCATAGAAGCAACGAGTGGCTTTTTGTGTAGATTCCGTAACGGGTTCTTTTAGGTTTCCTCCGGCAGGAGATACCGTTCCAATAAAAGTGACCGATCCCAATTCTCCGTTGTTCAGTTCTACAATTCCTGCTCGAGCGTAGAAACTGGAAATAATAGCCGGAAGGTCCATGGGGAACGCGTCTTGTCCGGGCAACTCTTCCATACGGTTACTCATTTCCCTGAGGGCTTGTGCCCAACGAGAAGTAGAGTCTGCCAACAACAAGGCTCTGTGTCCCATAGCTCTGTAATATTCGCAGAGGGTCATAGCCGTATATACAGAGGCTTCACGGGCGGCTACCGGCATGTTGGATGTATTACAGATAATAGTGGTACGTTCCATCAGGTGGCGTCCTGTACGGGCGTCTATCAGTTTGGGGAACTCTGTAAATATTTCCACTACTTCGTTGGCACGTTCGCCGCAGGCTGCTACCATAATAATATCGGCTTCTGCTTGCTTGGCAATGGCGTGCTGTAAAACGGTTTTCCCAGATCCAAAAGGCCCGGGAATAAATCCCGTACCTCCTTCTGCAATGGGATTGAACGTATCTATGGTACGCACACCTGTTTCCATTACTTTGTAAGGTCTGGGCTTTTGTTTGTAAGCGGTGATGGCCCGTTTGACAGGCCATCTTTGTACCATAGTAACGGGGATGCTGGTACCTTTTTCGTCTTTGAGTACGGCTACCGTTTCATCTACCGTGTACGATCCTTCTACAGTGATTTTTTCTACGGAATACGTACCTGTCATGACAAAAGGAACCATAATACGGTGTACTAGCCAGCCTTCCATGACTTCTCCCAGCCAATCTCCGGCTGTAACTGTGTCGCCGGTACGAACCAAAGGTTTGAAATCCCAGGTTTTTTCTCTGTCCAACGGGTCGGTATATTCTCCTCTTTTCAGGAAGACACCGTCCATGGTAGTCAGGTTGTTTTGAAGTCCATCGTAATTGCTAGATAGCAAGCCGGGACCCAATTGAACTTCCAACATATGACCTGCAAAGGTCACATGGTCACCAACGCGCAATCCTCTTGTGCTTTCAAAGACTTGTGCCGAGACGCTTTTACCCGACACTCTGATGACTTCTGCCATCAGGCGTGTATCTGCCAGATGGATGAAACAAATTTCGTTTTGAGCAACCGGTCCGTCAACTTCAATGGTAACCAGGTTGGCAATGATGCCCCTTACTTTACCGGTAGTTTGTGTTTGCATAATTATTATTCTTCTTTATCTGCTTTGTATGTGCCTTTTACTTCATCTACCAGTTCCCTGAACATTCTTGTCCCTGTTTCTTTGTCCAGACGTGCCCAGCGGGCAACGAGGGAAGCCTTAAGAAAAAAAGCGAGTATAACATGTATATCAAAATAATGAAATATGCTCAGCTCTGAGACTTTCTGCCACCGGAGACTATCAATTTTCTGTTCCCTTTCCAAGGGATCTTTTAATTGCATGATCCTGTGCAGGACTGTTGCATATTCCGAAATGAATTCAAGTTTAAAATCTTCTGCCTTAGATTGCTTCAACTGTTGGGTAAGGATGCTGTCGCCAATCAGGTGGTCATCGGGGCTTGTTCCGTAATTCCTGGCAGTATATGCTGCTATGATATTGCGGATTTCCTGGTCAAAGGAAAAATAATCCCGAATGAAAAAATTGCTGTGACATTGAGCTGCCCGGTAAAAATGAATATTCATGAACCTGGCTTCCAGGCCCTTTTCTATCCAGTCGAGCAAGCGGTTGTCCTTTTTGCTCAACATGTTTCTCAGGGATCCGGTCAGTTCTTGAAAATCAAAGCTACCCGATTGAAAATCCAGAGCTAGTTGTGGCAATCCTGCAATAATGAACTCGTAATTATTCATCATAGAGAAGCGATTGTGTTCCCGGACTTACGTATTTATTGAATAGAGCCATGAAATCCTTGTCTGTGAACCGGATTTGGTATCCTCCGCCGGCAGGCTCTATAACAAATCCGTTTTCCATATCTTCAGTGAAGGTAACTTTCAGACCTTTGTCAAATATTTCTGATGTTCTGGATTTGAGGAACCCTGCAAATGATTCTTTCCTGGACTGTGGTAATACCAGCTCCAAGGCCATAGACCCGGCATCTTCCGGTTTAAAAGACTGTACCAAGGTGCTTATGATATCCTGAACAAAGACATCGTCTTCCATTGCTTTCTTAGTAGGGCCTTCCAGTGCTTTAAACACTACCATGTCCTTGATTTTCTTTTTTAATACCGAGATGGTATGGCGTGAGGCCATCTTGATTTCATTCTCTACCTGCTCTTTGTGTTCGGCAGCTTCTTGTTCAGCCCGATCAACAATCCAGGTAGCCTCCTTTCTGGCTTCTTGAACAATTGTCAGGGCTTCTTCTTTGGCTTTTTCTAGAAGAATATCCGCTTCTTCCTTGCCTTTAGCCAAACCTTCTTGGTACAGCTTATTTGTAAGTTCTTGCAGTTTGTTTTCCATAGGTTTGTATTGTGATTGTATGGTTGTTTTATGATAAGAATCCAAGTAAAATTCCTGCGGCTACAGCAGAACCAATGACTCCGGCTACGTTCGGGCCCATGGCGTGCATAAGCAAGTGGTTGGTCCGGTCGTATTGCAAGCCAACGATTTCAGATACACGGGCCGAGTCGGGGACTGCAGATACACCCGAGTTTCCAATGAGCGGATTGATTTTGTTCCCCGGTTTTAAGAACAGGTTCATGACCTTGACAAAAAGTACACCGGCTGCTGTTGCAACAATAAAGGACATGGCTCCCAGTCCAAAAATGAGGACGGATTCCACTTGAAGGAATTTATCTGCTTGTGTAGAAACTCCTACGGTCAATCCAATCAGGATGGTGACTACGTCAATGAGCGGTCCGCGGGCCGTTTCTGCAAGGCGTCTTGTCACTCCACTTTCTTTCAGCAAGTTGCCAAAGAAGAGCAAACCCAGCAAGGGCAATCCCGACGGTACTATGAAAGCCGTCAACAACAATCCCACAATGGGGAAAATGATTTTTTCTGTTTTGGAAACGGCACGTGCCGGTTTCATCTTAATCAACCGCTCCTGTTTTGTTGTAAACAACTTCATAATAGGGGGTTGAATAAGCGGTACCAACGCCATATAAGAATAGGCAGATACGGCAATGGCGCCCAATAAGTCCGGAGCCAATCTTGATGATAAGAAAATGGCCGTAGGACCGTCAGCGCCTCCAATAATGCCGATGGCACCGGCAGCTTGTGGTTCAAACCCTAAGAAGAGGGATGCTCCATAAGCCGCAAAAATACCAAACTGAGCGGCAGCGCCTATTAAAAGCAATTTGGGGTTGGATATGAGAGAAGAAAAGTCTGTCATGGCTCCAATACCCATAAAGATAAGCGGGGGATACCAACCGTTCTGTACACCGTGGTGTAAGATGTTAAGTACAGAACCTTCTTCGTAAATACCAACACTCAGACCTGGGTATAGGGGGATATTCCCTATAATCATTCCAAATCCAATGGGAATGAGCAGGAGCGGTTCCCACTCCTTGATAATTCCCATGGCAATAAATCCAATACCTATACATATCATTAAGATGTGTTGAAAAGTGGTATTGGCAAATCCTGTGTATTCCCAGAATTGTTGTAGGTTATTGATGATTTGATCCATGTTAATTCAAAATTATCAAGGGTGCACCTTCCAGTACAGAGTCTCCTTTACTTACTTTGATAGAAGTTACAACTCCGTCTCTGTCGGCTTCAATATTGTTTTCCATTTTCATGGCTTCCAGTACAACCAGTTTTTGTCCCGATTTAACGGTATCACCTTCTTTTACCGTTACTTCCAAGATTACTCCCGGTAGCGGTGAATTGATGGTATGTGTGGCACCGCCTGCTGAAGGAGCTTTGGCTGCTTGAGACTTGGGGGTGGGGGCAGATACACGCGGTGAGCGGGAAACGGTGGGTACAGAAGTTTTTTTAATAGGTTTGTCGATGGTCACCTGGTAGGGAGTTCCGTTAACCTCCACTTCTGCTAAGGTATCTTCCAGTTCATTAATGACAACGTTGTAATTGTTCCCGTTAATGATCAATTTATATTCTTTCATGATTGTAGATGTGTTATCGGTTTTATTATTTTCTTGCAGAGGGAGTTTTCCTCATGGATTGACCCTTGGAACTCCATGGAGAATAATTTCTCCTGACTTGCTCAATGGTCAAGATGGTTGTTTCAATATCGTGCACTTCATTTTCACGTGCATACATATGCAGTGCCGTGGCAATGGCTGCAAACACTTCTCCTGAAGTTTCTGCCATCGATACTTTTCTAGTTTTGCCATAGGCATCTGCTTTCCTCTGTGTCAAGTTTAAGGCTATTTTCCCTGTTCCTTTAAATACAAATGTTAAAAGGACGAGTGCCAAAAACACTACGGACATAGCTAAAAGGGCCATAATCCACCCGTATGGATCTGTTTCTTTCATCAGGTCGCTACGTGATTTCCCGTCTAATGAAAAGTTGTTGGTACTGGGCGATGTTCTGGGTAAGATTTCCCATCCTGTATTATCGGCATCTACTCCATACGTACCTTCTCCATCCACTGCTCTACCATAGGATTGATTGGGTTCCAAATCTTTAGGCAAGGTGACCTGGTCGATGATGGTAGTTCCGTCACCGCTTGTTAAAATAAGCACCTCCGATTCCTCCAGCGTGAAGTTGACATGAAAAGATCCCCTGTGGGGCTTGCTGTCTGCCCAGAACAAGATGTGTTGTCTGGGCCTGATTTTTGTCAACACGTCGCCACGCGGAATGGTGTATTTCTTCAAGTTGTCGGGATCGTTACTCAAGTAGCAACCTCCAATATCCACCGTTCCATAACCGGTATTGAAAATTTCAAACCAAGCACTGTGTACACCAAAATCATCCTGAAAATCTTCCGTATTGATAATCAAAAGCTCATTCAGTCTTAACTCGTTTGGATTTTGGCCATAGAGCCCGACGGCTAAGAGCAACACCCATACGGTAAGTAAGCATTTATAGAAATGTTTCATTGTAATGTAGGGTTATAAAGGAAGGTTATCGTGCTTCTTGGGAGGCAGACTTTGTTTTTTGTTGGAGAGCAACTGCAAGGCCCGTATAATCCTGAAACGCGTATTCCTAGGTTCTATTACGTCATCAATGTACCCGTACCGTGCCGCATTATAGGGGTTAGCAAAATTGTCGCGGTATTCTTTTTCTTTTTCTGCCACAAAAAGGGCCGGATCTTCTACATTAGCCAGTTCTTTTCCGTACAATACCTCAATAGCACCGGACGGTCCCATAACGGCAATCTCTGCAGAAGGCCATGCATAGTTGAGGTCTCCACCCAGATGCTTGGATCCCATTACAATGTAGGCGCCTCCATAAGCTTTCCTAAGGATTACGGTGATTTTAGGTACTGTGGCTTCTCCGTACGCGTACAGCAATTTGGCTCCGTGTAAAATCACTCCGCCGTATTCTTGTTGTGTTCCGGGTAAGAATCCGGGAACGTCTACCAAGGTAATGATGGGAATGTTGAAAGCATCGCAAAAACGTACAAAACGAGCCGCCTTTCTGGAAGAGTTGATATCCAACACACCGGCCAATACGCGAGGCTGGTTGGCTACAATACCTACAGATGTTCCGTTAAAACGAGCAAACCCCGTAATGATATTGGTAGCGTAGTCTTTATGTACTTCCAGGAACTTGCCGTAGTCCACAATGTTGTGGATGATATCGTACATGTTGTACGGTTTGTTGGGGCTGTCCGGAATGATTTCGTTCAAAGAGTCTTCCAGCCTGTCAATGGGGTCGGAGCATTCTATATGCGGAGGTTCCTCCATATTGTTCTGAGGCAGGTAGCTGAGCAGGTCGCGAAGCAACTCAATGCCATCTTCTTCCGATTCAACGGCAAAGTGTGCCACACCGCTCTTGCTGGCGTGTACTTGTGCTCCACCCAGGTCTTCCTGAGTAACGTCTTCTCCCGTTACGGTCTTGACTACTTTTGGGCCTGTCAAGAACATGTAGCTGGATCCCTTCATCATGACTGTAAAGTCTGTAAGTGCAGGGGAATACACAGCACCGCCGGCACAAGGGCCAAACAGGGCTGAAATTTGTGGAATCACACCGGATGCCAAGATGTTTTTCTGGAAAATATCGCCATATCCTGCCAAGGCATTCACACCTTCTTGAATTCGTGCGCCTCCGGAGTCGTTGATTCCGATGAGAGGAGCACCTACTTTCATGGCCTGTTCCATGATTTTAGTAATTTTCAGGGCCATGGTTTCAGAGAGGGAACCGCCAAAAACGGTGAAATCCTGTGCAAATACATACACGAGCCTTCCTTCTATGGTCCCATATCCCGTAACAACGCCGTCACCCATGATGACGTTATCCTGCATGCCAAAGTTGGTACTTCTGTGCGTCACGAACATATCAAACTCTTCAAAGCTGCCTTCATCAAGAAGCATGGTTATGCGTTCGCGAGCCGTCAATTTTCCTTTAGCATGTTGTGCGTCAATACGTCTTTGTCCACCACCCAGGCGGGCTTTTTCACGGAGCTGTATCAACTCCCTGACCTGTTCCAACTGCTTGCTCATTTTTATACAGTGTATTTAAAATTATAGAATAAAAAATTATTTACCAGGGTTTTCACACAGCTCTGTCAATACCCCAAGGGTATCTTTTGGGTGTAGAAAAGCAATTTGTAGTCCTTCTGCTCCTTTACGCGGTGTTTTATCAATCAGACGTATGCCTTTCTTTTCCAATATTTCCAGTTTTTCCGGCAGGCCTTCTGTGGCAAAAGCAATATGGTGTACCCCTTCTCCTCTTTTCTCAATGAATTTTCCAATGGGGCCTTCCGGATCTGTGCTTTCCAGTAGTTCAATTTTTGTTTCTCCTACTTGGAAAAAAGCTGTTTTTACTTTTTGGTCCTTTACCTCTTCTATAGCATAACAAGTAAGACCAAGAACATTTTCATAAAAGGGAATAGCTGTTTCCAGTGACTTTACGGCTATGCCTATATGCTCAATATGTTTGATCATAGTTTATTGAGTCAAATTATAATTTTTAATCCCACAAAAGTATGAAATTTATCTGAAAAGTCTAATATAATCATAGATTCTTTACTTTTGTAGGTATTACTTATGGAAATGATGAAAACAATCAAAAACCATACCGAAATTCGTTATTTTCTTGGCTTGATAAAACTGATGGCTTTGATTCTGCTCTTGTTTTTTTTGACAAGAATGGGTTTTTATGCATACAACCAATATTTGTTTCCGGAAATTTCTACGGCTTCGTGGTTAGAGATTTTGCGTGGAGGCCTGCGTTTTGATTTGGCTGCCTTGTTTTATCTGAACGGGCCTTATCTGCTGCTGGCTCTTTTGCCGTTGCCGTTTGTTTTCTCAAAGGGATGGCAGCTTTTTTTAAAGGTCCTTTTTATGGTAACGAACGGAGCCGGTTTTTTGGCTCAATTGTTTGATTTTGTATTTTTTCGGACCACTCTTAGGAGAACGGATTTTACTTTCTTTCGTGAATTTTCTAATGAAACAAACCTGGGACCCATTGTGCTCCGTGCCGTAACGGAACATCCCTTTGTGGTACTTTTGTGGCTCATTCTTATGGGATTGCTTTGGTTTGGATACGGACGTATAAGTTACAAGCCGTCCAAAGAGCCGTCTCGTCCTGCGTTAACGGTTCGTTTTTTTGCAACCCGATTGCTGGTTTGGTGCTTGACGGCAGGACTTGCCGTAATAGCCATCCGGGGTGGTATGGACAGAACCACACGCCCCATCACCTTGAGCAATGCTACGGCTTATGTAAGAGACCCCATACAGACCGGGTTGGTTTTGAATACTCCGTTTTGCATCATACGAACGGTGGGAAAACCTTCTTTGGAAAGGCTGAATTATTTCCCCTCAGAGGAGGAATTGGAACGTATTTACACACCTATTCATAGAAAAAAAGAGGGTGAAGATCGAATGGGGCCAGATTCTGCAGAGGATGTGGAAAAAAATGTGGTCATTCTTATTCTGGAAAGTTTTTCCAAAGAATACATAGGGAGCCTGAACGAAGGAACAGGTCCGTCCTATACGCCTTTTCTGGATTCTTTGATGATGCATTCGTTTTCTTGTACAAAGGCTTATGCAAACGGTCGGAAATCGGTAGATGCCATTCCTTCTATTCTGGGTAGCATCCCTTCTTTGGAACAATCGTTTGCTCTTACGCCGTACGCACTTAATAAGGTAGAAGGATTGGGTAATGCATTAAAAAAGAGGGGATATGCTACGGCATTTTTTCATGGGGCTCCAAACGGTTCTATGGGATTGGACGGAATGGCGCGTCATTTTGGTTTTGATGCGTATTACGGTATGAACGAATTTGGTGACAAAGCTTTTTACGATGGGTACTGGGGTATATGGGACGAGCCCTTTTTGCAATTTTTTGCGGCTACTTTAGATTCTTTTCCCGAGCCTTTTGCTGCTGCCCTGTTTACCCTTTCTTCTCATCACCCTTTTGTGATACCTAAAGAGTACAAAGGCAAATTTCCTGAAGGGACAGATCCCGTTCACCCATGCATTGGATATGCAGACTATGCAATCCAACGGTTTTTTGAACGCGTTGCCAAAAGCAGTTGGTATGAACATACGTTGTTTGTTTTGGTAGCTGATCACGGAATTTTTTCCCGCACCAACCCCCAATACCAGTCAGCTACAGAAAGTATGGCCATTCCTTTGTTGTACTACGATCCTTCAGGAACGCTTATACCTAAAGGAGAAAGGTTTGAACACACAACACAGCAAATTGATATTATGCCTACCGTTTTGGAGTGGTTGGATTACCCGCACAGCTATTTTGCCTTTGGAAGAAACATACGCGATACCTCTACCATTCCCTTTGTGGCAAACAATCCGTCATCCAACGAGCTCTTTCTAAAAGCTTTCAGACAGCAGTACAACAACAGACTTTTGGACGATCGCTTAACAGCAGAAGACTGAATACGCCGTTAAGCCATGTTGGTGAACACGTTTTGTACGTCGTCGTCTTCCTCTATACGTTCTACCAACTTTTCTATTTCTTCTTTTTCAGCAGGCGTCAATTCTTTTAAGGGACCGTTGACGATACGATCAAATCCGCCGCTGACCAATTCCAATTGCTTTTCTTCAATAAATTTTTGCAGACTGCCGTAGGCTTCAAAGGCACCGTAAATGACTATGACATCGTCTTCGTCCTCGTCTTTGAAGACTTCTTCTCCTCCGTAATCAATCAATTCCAGTTCCAACTCTTCCAAGTCCAATCCCGGTGTCTCTTTTATACGAAAAACACAAGTATGATCAAATAAGAAATCTACACTGCCGGAAGTACCCAAACTGCCTCCGTGTTTGTTGAAATAGGAGCGGACATTGGCTACCGTTCGCGTAGTATTGTCTGTAGCCGTTTCTACCAAAATGGCAATACCGTGCGGCCCGTATCCTTCGTACACCACTTCTTTGTAATCGCCTTTGTCTTTTTCCTCTGCCCTTCGGATGGCTCTTTCTATATTATCCTTAGGCATGTTTTCAGACCGGGCTGTTTGGATAACGGCCCGCAAACGCGGATTGTTTTCGGGATCTGTTCCGCCTTCTTTGGCTGCAATAGTCAGCTCTTTACCCAAACGGGTAAAGGTGCGGGACATACTGCCCCAGCGCTTTAATTTTCTGGCCTTTCTGTATTCAAAAGCCCTGCCCATAATAGAATTGTTTTATTGCATCAACACTTCAATGCGTGAAATGTATTTGTCAATATCCATGCCCTCTATCGTTTGAGGGTATTTGAGTTTGATCATATTGTAGATAGACAAGGCGCCTTCGTAGTCGCCTGTTTCTTCCATGAGGATGGCTGCCTTTTTATAATATCCTGCAGCGTACGCATTGTCTTTATAGGTGGCGGCTTTCATATACCAGGACAACCCTTTGTCCAATTGATCAAGCCCCACGTAGGCATCTGCTATGTTGGCATACGCCCTTGCTTGTATGATTTCATCTCCTGTTTTGTACTTTCTCAGGAAGTCAATAGCTTCTGTGTAGTTTTCCAGTTGGAGCTCACAAACACCTGCGTAAAAATATACCAGAGGACCGGCTTTCTTTTTATAATCTTTTATGATGTCTTTAAAACCTAAGATGTTGCCGTCTCCGTTTAGTGCTAGGTCAAAGGAATCTATACGGAAGTATTGTTCTGCGGGAAACAGTTGCGCCAAGGCTTCTTCCCGTTTGGGGTCTCGAATGAGCCTCATATAGGCAAACACCAATCCCAGCAGGATTACAACACCTAAAACGGTATACAAAATATGGTTTTTGTATTTGTTCAGAAACTCTTCTGATTTGCTAATGGCTTCGGCTACTACGGCCATTTCTTCTTTTTTCTGAGTATGCTTAGATCTGCTTTTCTTTTTTGACATAGGTCTTTGTTTTAAGGCGGCAAATATACGTATTTTTTGCTATTTTTGCACACTTACACAAGGAATCTGCATGCATTTAGTTCGATTGTTGATCTCTGATTTTAAAAACATTGCTCAAGCTCAATTGGAATTTTCTCCGGGAATTAACGTTTTGTACGGAGATAACGGAGAGGGAAAAACCAACTTGTTGGACGCCATCTATTATTTGAGCCTGTGTAAAAGTGCCTTATCTATCCGGGACAGAGAGGTTGTCCGTCACAACGCTCAAACTTTTTCTTTGTTTGGTGAATACGATGTGACTTCCGGATTGACAGAAAAAATTTCCTGTTCCGTGACACCCGGTACGGAAAAAACATTTCAAAGGAACGGGAAAAAATATGAGAAATTGTCTTTGCATGTAGGATTGCTGCCCGTTGTCATGGTTTCTCCACAAGACACAACGCTTGTGTACGGTCCCGGGGAAGAGCGTCGTAAGTACATGAATTTTCTTCTTTCGCAGACCATACCGGACTACTTGTTGACGGTTATGGAATACAACAAACTGCTTCACCAAAGAAACAGGTGGTTGAAATCGGACGGAGGGTCTCAAAACGTATTGGAAGCTATAGATGCAGGTCTTTCTGTCAGAGCAGATGCCATTCATGAACACCGCAGCCGTTTGTGTCGCTTATTGGGTCCTCAGGTAACGAAGTACTACAATTTGCTGTCTTCCGGTAAAGAACAAGTAGATTTAAGGTACGATTCCGATTTGAATCGCGCTCCCATGAAAGAATTGTTGGCCCGATCTTTTGAAAAAGACAGAGTCCTTATGTATACTAGTGTGGGCATTCAACGTGATGATATTTATTTTTCATTAGGCGGTCATGCTTTGAAGTCGTGCGGATCGCAAGGGCAGCAGAAAACGTATCTGCTGGCCCTCAAACTGGCGCAATTTGCTTTGATAAAGCAAATGAAAGAGGTGGCTCCCATTTTGTTGTTGGATGATGTGTTTGACAAACTAGATGCACAAAGGGTTTCGCGTTTGTTGCATTTGGTGGTGGAAGACGGTTTTGGACAGATTTTTCTAACAGACAGCAACAAAGTACGCATAGAAGAAATCATTCAGAATTTAGGCGGTTCACGTAAAATATTCAGAGTTAAAGACGGAGGGTTTACAAATGAAGAGGAAGCAGGCAAGAGTATTGAAAGACATCATTGACCAAACATTGCAAGAGTCGGGATTGGCAGAAGGTTTGGAAACATTGAAAATCCATAAAGCTTGGGATGAGGTCATAGGAAAGTCGGCTGCTCAAGAATGTACAAAACGTACGTTCCGCAGCGGCAGGTACACAGTACATGTAGCGTCTTCTGTACTCCGCTGCCAGTTGGATATGCAAAAGATCTTTTTAAAGGAAAGGTTGAACATACTCTTAGGGAATGATTCCGTTCAAGAAATCATTATTCGTTGAATATGCGTAAAAAGCCGCTCATCATAGCAGACAACCAAATACCTTACCTGGAAGGAATTCCCGAGCGTTACGCACGTATAGTTCGCATGCCCTATCACCGGATAGATGCATCGGCTTTGCGCTGTGCAGATGCTTTGTTGGTACGTACGCGTACCCTTTGTTCCAAGGAATTGCTTCAAGGCAGTTCCGTGACTTTTGTCGGTTCACCTACTATTGGCACAGACCATATTGATTTGGATTACTGTGCTACGGCAAACATTGCGGTGGCACACGCTCCGGGATGCAATGCAGGGGCCGTGATGCAATATGTTTTTACAGCTCTGGCCGTTGCGGCTACGCAGAAAAACATGTGTCTTTCAGACAAAACAATCGGTATTGTAGGAGTTGGAAATGTAGGGAGCAGGGTAGAACGGTTGGCCGGACACTTAGGTATGAAAACGTTGCTGAACGACCCTCCCAGAGCAGCACAAGAAGGAGTCGATTCTTTTTGTTCGCTTGATTTTTTGCTTTCAAAAGCAGATGTAGTTACGCTGCACGTACCCTTGGACGCTACTACAAGAGGAATGGCTGATAGATCCTTTTTTGACAAAATGAAGGAAGGCGCCTTCTTTATTAATACATCGCGTGGAGACGTTACAAACGAGCAGGCTTTGCAAGCAGCTGCACCCGGTTTGGGTGCTGTTGTTTTGGACGTCTGGCAGAACGAACCGCATATAGACAAGAAGACATTAGATGCGACACACATAGCCACGCCGCACATTGCCGGGTATTCCATGGAAGGAAAAAGGAATGCCACAGAAACGGTTGTCCGAGCACTGGCCGCTCATTTTCAATGGGAAGAATTGCTGCAATACGCAGTGACCTTGCCGTCCGTGGAAGAAGTTCCCTCCCATGCACTGTTTACGCAATGTTTTCCCATTATGGAAGAAGACAAGCGGTTGAGGTCTGCACCGGATCTGTTTGAAGAACAAAGAAATGCCTACGTATATAGAAGAGAGTGGACTCGGGAACAATACAATGCACTGACATTTTGTTAATTACAAAGACATGTTTACCAAACAAGACAAAGAAACCATAGAGAGCCGAGGCCTGAGTGTTTCCGCAATAGAAGAACAGCTGGCACATTTTCAAGAAGGGTTTCCCCCTTTGGATATCGTAGAACCGGCTGTTCCCGGTAACGGCATCACACAACTGGACCAAGCCGAGCAAAACCGGTACGCAGCGCGTTATGAAGGATGGAAGGGAACGCGCGTAAAATTTGTGCCGGCATCGGGAGCGGCCAGCCGGATGTTCAGCCACCTGTTTCAAGCGCAAGAAGAACTGCAAACAGGCGGCAAGCAAGCCTTGAACGCCAACGCCCTTCTGTTTTTTGAGAGACTAAAAGAATTTGCGTTTTATCCCCTTTTGGAAAAACAACCCATAGATCTTTCCGACAAACAACAAGTCTTACGCAGTTTGCTTACAGATGAAGGGTTGGGTTACGCTCAATTGCCCAAAGGATTGATTCCTTTTCACAAATACGCGGAAGGTCCCAAAACGCCTTTTGAAGAACACCTGACAGAGGCAGCGTTATCAACGGCCAATCCCGACGGAACGGCAGCTGTTCATTTTACAGTATCGGAAGAACACGAACCTCTTTTCAAGGCATTGTGGGAGCAAATACAAGAGGCTGTCACCCTCCGTTTTGGTTTGACCTTTGCCGTCAGTTTTTCCAATCAAAGCCCGTCTACAGACACCTTGGCCGTACAGATGAACAACACGCCGTTCAGGAATGACGACGGAAGCCTGCTATTTCGTCCGGGCGGACACGGAGCGCTTTTAAAGAATTTACATACCTTGAAGGAAGATCTGATAGTCATCAGAAACATAGACAACGTAGTACCTGAAACAAGGTTGGAACCGGTACTTTTTTGGAGGAAAGTATTGGCGGGATTTCTTTTGGACTGTCAGCACCAAGCACATGATTATATAAGGATATTGAAAAAAAATAAGGCAGACAAAGACCTGGTTCATGAAGTAGTTGATTTTCTGAAAAAAACGTTTTGTATTACCCGGTTGCCCTTGAATTACGACAACATTCCGGAGTGTGCCTCTGCGTTGATTGCTGTTTTGGATAGGCCCATTCGCGTGTGCGGCATGGTTCCGGTCTCCGGAGAGCCCGGTGGCGGTCCTTTCAAAGTACGAGAAGAAGACGGCAGCATTTCACTCCAAATTTTGGAAGAAGTACAATTGGGAGGAAAAAAATATCCGTCTACACATTTTAATCCGGTAGATATTGTGTGTTCCATTAAGAATCCAATGGGCAATTTGTATGACTTGCAAAAGTTTGCAGACCCAAAGACAGGCTTTATATCGCATAAAACCATGGAGGGCAGAGAATTGCGAGCTTTAGAATGGCCGGGATTGTGGAATGGTGCCATGAGTCGCTGGAATACGGTGTTTGTTGAAGTGCCTCTTAGCACCTTTAATCCCGTAAAAACGGCAATCGATTTATTGCGTAAGGAACATAACAATTAAACAGACAGTGTTTGGTAGTTAAAAAAAGATTTTTAACTTTGCCCTTGTTGATTGAAATTTTAACCATTTAACATTAAAATAAAACCATGGTATTACAAACGCTTATTGATCAAATTCTAGCTCTCATCAAAGATTTGCAAGAAAATTGGTGGGTGGCTCTTCTTGTTGCTCTATTTGGTGTAGGTATGTTTTTCTTTTCAGACCAACTGTTTAAGAAGCCTACTGTGAGCTAATTACCAGCCTTATAGGCAAAATAGGTTTAAATATTAACAATTAATTCGAATTAAATATGGACGTCTTTACAGTTATCTGGAATAGCATTGTTGCAGGCTTTAAAAATATGAGTGGAATGGACTATGTTTTCACTTTTATGGGATTAGGAGCCTTGTTAGCAGCTATCATTGCCGGTATTGTTGCTTTTCTCACACCAGAGGGAGATGCTTAACAACCAGGACCTTTAAGAAAAGCCGGAAGTGCTGCAGCGCCTCCGGTTTTTTTTTGCTAATTTTGTCCAGTATTTTGTTTAAATCAATATGCAACTGACACGTTTTGTAAATGCGTTTAAACGTCTGGAAACGCCTTTTTATTTTTACGACTTAGACATCCTGGACCAAACCCTCAGGTTGTACACAAAGATTACCAGGAAATACGGCTACCATGCGCATTATGCTATGAAAGCCAATGCTAACCCTCAAATCTTAGAAATTATTCACAGGGCCGGATTGGGCGCCGATTGCGTAAGCGGCAACGAAGTCCAATTGGCATTGGACCTGGGCTTTGACCCGGACACCATTGTTTTTGCCGGAGTAGGCAAAACAGATAAAGAAATAAAAATGTCCCTACAAGGAGGCATCTTTTCTTTCAACTGTGAATCTGTTCAGGAAATTCAAGTCATCAACGACCTGGCTGCTCAAATGGGTAAAACGGCCGGTATTTCGTTACGACTCAACCCCGATTTGGATGCACAAACCATCAAACAAATAACTACAGGTCGTTCCAAAGACAAATTTGGTATTTCAGGGAAAGACTTGACAGAGGCCTTGAATGTAGTCAACGATTGCCCACATGTAAAGCTGTTGGGAATACACATACATATTGGCTCACAAATTACAGATATGGATGTGTTTGTGAAACTGTGTGAAAAAATGAACACGTTTCAAAAATGGTTTGAACAAAGGAATGTGAACCTGGAACATATCAATATGGGCGGTGGAGTGGCCATAGACTATGAAAACCCCCTTGGGAATCCCATCAGCCCTTTTGAAACGTATTTTGAGACCATCCATAACAATTTGGAAGTAAGGAAAGGACAAAAGGTACATTTTGAACCGGGAAGGTCATTGGTAGCTCAATCAGGTTTTCTTATTTCCAGTGTTCTGTATGTTAAGAAAGGCCAAGGGAAAGAATTTGTCATCTTAGACGCCGGTATGAACGATCTTATAAGACCGGCATTGTATCAAGCCAAACATGTGATGTACAATATCACATCTAAGGCAAAGCGGAAAAAAATATACGATGTGGTAGGCCCTGTATGTGAATCTTCAGACAGGTTTGACGAATTTGCCAAACTGCCTATAACGGAACGCGGAGACCTTTTGGCCATTTGTTCTGCCGGGGCATACGGGCAAGTCATGAGCATGCGGTACAACCAAAAAGAATTGGCACAGGCTTATTATTCGCCTGAGCTTTGATAGACTATGTTGCTTAAAATCCATCCCGACACCCCTCAGGACCGATTGATACAGACAGTCATATTGGCTCTGGAAAAGGGTGGTGTAATTATATACCCTACAGATAGCGTGTACGGTATGGGGTGTTCTATTGAATTTCTATCATCGGTGCCCATCATGGAAAGAATCAAGGGCTATTACACGCCTTCTACAAGGCTCTCTTTCTTGTGCCATGATTTGTCGCAATTGTCCAATTATTGCAGGCCGTTGAATAACAATGTCTTTAGGATGATGAAAAAAAACCTTCCGGGGCCGTTTACCTTTTTGCTCAAAGCAAACAATTTGGTCCCCAAACTGTTTCAAGGAAAAAAACGCACCGTGGGCATACGTGTTCCCGATCATCCCATTTTGCAGGTAATCCTCAAAGAATTGGGCGTACCCATTATTTCCACTTCCTTGCCGTGGGATGAAGACGAACCCGGTTATTCTTTCGATCCAGGACTTATATACGAGCGTTTTGGACAGCAAGTAGACTTGGTTATTGATGGAGGACCCGGAGGATTGGATCCTTCTGCCATTATTGATTGTACGGGAACTGAACCGGAAATTTTGAGAGAAGGGCCTAAGCCGTTATTGACATAATAAATTTGTATTAACCTATGTTTGAGAATCTTACAGAAAGATTGGAGCGTTCCTTTTCCTTGCTTAAGGGAGAAGGAAGAATTACTGAAATAAACGTTGCAGAAACATTAAAAGAAGTACGTCGTTCTCTGCTAGATGCCGACGTAAGCTATAGAGTAGCCAAAGATTTTTGTGACAATGTAAAAGAGGAAGCCTTAGGTCAACAAGTTCTCAAGTCTGTACGTCCCGGTCAAATGATGACTAAGATTGTGCACGACAAGTTGGTGGAATTGATGGGAGGAGAGGCAGTAGGTATAAACACCAAAGGGAGTCCCGGCATCGTACTCGTAGCCGGCTTGCAAGGGTCGGGAAAAACGACGTTTTCAGGCAAACTGGCGTTGCTGCTCAAGCAAAAAAGAGGTATGAAACCGCTGTTGGTTGCCGGAGACGTATACAGGCCTGCAGCTATTGAACAATTGAAAGTGCTTGGTCAACAGATTGGTGTTGATGTATATACAGAGGAAGGAAACAAGGATCCTGTACAGATTGCAGAACATTCCATAAAACATGCCCGTCAGAACGGACACAACGTAGTCCTTTTGGATACGGCCGGCCGTTTGGCGGTAGACCAGAAAATGATGGCAGAAATCACTGCCATAAAAAAAGCTGTAAATCCTACAGAAACGCTCTTTGTAGTGGACTCCATGACCGGTCAAGATGCTGTGGAAACGGCCCGTGTTTTTCATGAACAGTTGCAATTTGACGGAGTCGTTCTTACAAAACTGGATGGCGACACAAGGGGAGGAGCAGCCTTATCTATACGAGCCGTAGTCAATAAGCCTATAAAATTTGTAGGTACCGGCGAAAAAATGGATGCATTGGACGTCTTTCATCCCACACGTATTGCAGACCGTATCTTGGGCATGGGAGACATCGTCACGCTTGTGGAGAGAGCTCAAGAGCAGTTTGATGAAGAGGAAAGCAAGAAGCTTAGGAAGAAATTGGCGCAGGACAGCTTCAATTTTGACGACTTCTTAAAGCAAATCACACAAGTGAAAAAGATGGGAAACATCAAAGATTTGGCTGCCATGATTCCCGGAGCATCCAAAGCCGTAAAAGATATGGACATAGATGATGATGCGTTCAAAGAAATAGAAGCCATCATTGGTTCCATGACTCCACAAGAGAGGGAAAACCCCTCCATACTCAACGGAAGCAGACGCAAAAGAATAGCATACGGCAGCGGTACTTCTTTGACAGAGGTCAATCGTTTGATCAAACAATTTAGTGAAACAAGAAAAATGATGAGAAACCTGAGAAAGGGCGGCGGCGCCTCTATGATGCAGTCGCTCAGAAGAGGCGGAATGTCTATATAAATTAAGGGAGGAACAAGTATGAAAATTTTGGATGGAACATGGGTGGCTGAAGCCCTAAAAAAAGATATTGTACGTGATGTGGATCGTTGGAGTAGAGAATTTGGAAGAAAACCACGTATGGCCGCTATCGTCGTAGGAGACGACCCGGCCAGCCACTCGTACGTTAAAAGTAAAGAAAAAGATTGCAGGCAAGTAGGTATGGAATCCATACTGTACAAACTGTCTTCTACCATTAGCCAGGAAGGGCTCATTGAGTGCGTAAAATCTATAAACGAAGACGCGGGAGTGGACGGCTTGATTGTACAGCTGCCTTTACCTGAGCATTTGAATGAACAAGAAGTCATTGAAGCCATTGACCCCAACAAAGACGTAGATGGTTTTCATCCCATCAACATGGGACGTATGATGATTGGGCTTCCGTCGTTTGTGGCGGCTACTCCGGCCGGTATTGTAGATTTGTTGGATTATTACCACATCCCTCTTCAAGGCAAGGAGTGCGTGATTATAGGCAGAAGCAACATTGTAGGCAAGCCGTTGGCCAACCTCCTCTCCAGGAAAGGATACAGAGGAGACTGTACCGTAACGCTTTGCCACTCAAGAACGGTTGATTTACCGGAAGTTACGCGCAGAGCGGACATCCTGATAGCTGCCATAGGGCAGCCTCTTTTGATAAAAGCAGATTGGGTAAAAGAAGGAGCCGTTGTCGTTGACGTAGGTATAAACCGAGTAGAAGACAACAGAACAAAAACAGGTTATAAATTGGTAGGAGACGTTGATTTTGACGAAGTGGCTCCGCGTTGCAGTTACATCACACCCGTTCCCGGAGGTGTAGGTCCCATGACGCGTGTATCTTTGTTGAAAAACACCATGCAGGCTGCCAAGCTAAGAGATATGCCTTTATTCTGAAAGATCGGTTAGTAAATCGGGCCTGAGTCGTTCTGTACGGCTCAGGCTTTCTTTTTCTTGCCATTGCTGAATTTTAACAGGATCTCCGCTCAACAGCACTTGGGGTACTTCCCAGCCATGAAAAGAAGCCGGACGCGTGTAAATAGGGGGTGCCAGCAAGTTGTCTTGAAATGTATCTGTAAGGGCAGATTCTCCATCTGATAGGGCACCCGGCAACAACCTGACGACGGCATCTGTGATGACGGCAGCGGCCAATTCTCCGCCTGTCAAGACATAGTCACCAATAGACAATTCAAGAGTAATCAAATGGTCTCGTATTCTTTGGTCAATGCCTTTGTAATGGCCGCACAAGAGTATAATGTTTTTTAGGCAAGAGATGCGGTTGGCTTCTTTTTGCGTAAAAGCCAGTCCGTCCGGAGACGTGTAGATGATTTCATCGTACGTACGCTCCTTTTTCAAATCTTCAATCAGCCGGTATACGGGTTCAATCATCAGCACCATACCCGCACCGCCTCCAAAGGGATAGTCGTCCGTATGCTTGTACGTTCCCTTTCCATACGGCCTGAGGTCGTGAACTACGATATCTACCAGGGAACGTTCCCGCGCCCTTTTGACAATGGAATGCGAAAGAGGACTTTCCAATAAAGCCGGAAGAACCGTTATAATATCAATTCTCATACGCTACAAAAGTAATCATTATTCAATATATGGTAGTTTTTCATTACATTTGCAAGCTATAAATACTAAATCCTTTCTAATTAAAATGGATCCTGATATTAAGTACTCTGATAGTACAGATTTTTCAAATCTGGATATTTCCGGACTTCTATCTGTTTTTGAACAGCTCATTGAAGCCGAAGACAAGACTGAGATGCACAAACATGCAGAAACAATCAAGTCTCATTTTTACAAATTGTTAAAAAAAGAAAAAGAAACACCGGAAGAAGCTTCGGCAGAAGCTTCGGCAGAAGCACCGGCAGAAGCCTCGGCAAAAACCTCGGTAGAAGCACCGGCAGAAGCCTCGGCAAAAACACCTGAGGAAACCCCGGCAGACGCGCAGGAGGAAGCTTTTAAGAAACTCTATGCACGCTACAAAGTACTTAGAGCAGACTTGCTTAGAAATATCGAGCTCCAAAAAGAAAGGAATCTGGAAGAAAAACTGTCCATCATTGAAGGCATAAAAGCGCTGTTGGAGAAGCAAGAAGATATCAACCATACCTTCCCGGAATTCAGAGCGCTCCAGCTTCATTGGAAAGAAGTCGGTCCCGTACCTTTGTCCAGGACAAAAGAAGTTTGGGAAACGTACCAACATTACGTTGAAAAATTTTACGACTACGTAAAAATCAACAACGAGCTTAGAGATCTGGATTTCAAACGCAATCTGGAGATCAAAGAAAAGTTGTGTGAAAGGGCGGAAGAGCTGGTAGACGAACCCAACATTGTGTCTGCTTTCCACAAATTGCAGAAACTGCATGAGGAATGGAGAGAAACGGGTCCTATCGCACGCAACTTGAGGGAACCCATGTGGGAACGTTTTAAAACCAGTACAACGGCCATCAATATCAGGCATCAAAAACATTTTGAAGAACAAAAGAAAGAACAACGGCAAAATTTAGAGCAGAAGTTGAGTCTCTGTGAAAAAGCCGAGGCCATAGTGGCTCTTATAGACCAAGAAGGGGTCAACTGGAACAAAAAAGCAAAAGAATTGGAGGCCCTCCAAAAGGAATGGAGATCCATAGGGTTTGCCACTAAGAAAGAGAACCAAAGGGTATACGATAGGTTTCGCGCGGCTTGCGATACGTTCTACGGAGAAAAACGAGAGTTTTATGCAGACTTCAAAAAAGAGATGCAGGACAACTTGGAGCGCAAAACGGCTTTGTGTGAGCAGGCAGAGGCCTTGAACATGAGCGACGATTGGCGTAGAACAACGGACCAGCTGATCCATTTGCAAAAACAATGGAAAGAAATAGGGCCTGTACCAAGAAAACAAGCAGACATTATCTGGAAACGTTTTCGTTCTGCTTGCGATGTGTTTTTTACGCGCAAAGCAGACCATTTCTCAAAACAAGACGCTTCTTATGAAGCAAACTTAAAAGCCAAAGAAGCCATCCTTAAGGAACTGGAAAGCTTTGTGCCCGGTAATGAGAGCCAACACGCAAGCCAATTAAGGACGTTTCAAAGCAGATGGAACGCCATAGGCTTTGTGCCCATAAAACAAAAAGACACCGTCCAAAACAAATATAAGGAACTAATAACTAAGCACTTTGGACATTTGGATCCGTTTTCTGCAGAAAAAAGAGGTTCTTACCGCAGGAGCAGAGGGCACTACGACGAGGCGCGTAGCGGACGTGACAAACACATCCAACGGTTCCGTCAATTGGAATCTGAAATTGCCGTATGGGAAAACAACATGGGATTTTTTGCCAAATCTAAAAACGCAGACAAAATCCTTGCAGATACACGTAAGAAAATAGAAGAAGCCAGATTGGAACTGGCCGAGTTGGAAGAAAAGATCAAACAAATAGACAGTAATGAATAAGAATACAGTTTGGGCCATTTTGCTAATCGGTGCCATTTTAGTGGGATTCAGCCTGTACAATTCTAAAGCGGCCAAGGAGCAGCAAAGAGCACAATTTGTAAGCGATTCCATTGCACGCGAACAAGCCTTGAAGGCTATACAACTGCCGGATGCAGGTGTAGAATCGGTTGAGGAAAAACCCGTCGAACGCGTTAGCACCACGCCTACAAGCACTTTTACGAATGCTCTCTTGAACCGCGCATACGAAGGAGAGGAATCTTTTCACATACTGGAAAACGACAAATTGAAAATCGTCTTTTCCAACTTGGGAGGCAGACCGTACAGCGTACAAATAAAGAACTTCAAGACGTACTCAGGAGATAGCTTGCTGCTGTTTGACGGAGCTTCCAACAAATTGGGATTGGATTTGTTTGTAGGAGAGCAAATCAATACGGGACACTTTTACTTTGATACTCAAGCAACAGGGGAAGAAAACACCTTGTCCTTTACCTTGCATTTTGATGACAACGCCTATATAGAATATGTCTATTTGCTGGAAGAAGAGTCTTATTTGCTCAACTTCCATATAAACATGATTGGAATGGATCGATTCATTCCAAGGAACGTAACGCAAATGGACTTGAACTGGGACGTGAATATACGCCATTTGGAGAAAGGATTTAACAACGAAAAGAACTATTCTACCGTTGCCTACAAATACCCCAATACGGACGATGTGGAAAAATTGGGAATGAGGAAAGCCGAGGCTTCGCAGTCTGTCAAAACGCGCGTAGAGTGGATGGCTTTTCAGCAGCAGTTCTTTTCCGCCATTTTGATAGCGGAAGAATCGTTCAATAGCGGAGATTTGTCTTTCCGTTTTTATGAGCCCAACAACGCCGATACGCTTTTGATGGAATGCCATGCGTTTATGCAGGTTCCCTACCAATCGGACAAGGAGCAAACAGTCGAACTTCAATTTTACTTTGGTCCCAACGGATACTATTCGCTGAAGGAATACGGACGTTCCTTTGAACAAATCATTCCCTTGGGCGGTATGCTGATCAACTGGATCAACCGCTACTTGATTATTCCTACGTTTAACTTCCTAAACAAGTATATAGCAAACTTTGGTTTGATCATTTTATTGATGACTATTTTCATCAAGCTCCTCATCTTTCCGTTTACGTTTAAATCTTATATGTCTTCCGCGAAGATGCGTGTGCTCAAACCGGAAATAGACAAAATCAACGAAAAATACCCCAAAAAAGAAGACCAGCTTAAGAAGCAGCAAGAGACCATGGATTTGTACAAAAAAACGGGGGTAAAGATGATGGGAGGGTGTTGGCCCATGTTTTTCCAGATGCCCATCTTGTTTGCCATGTTCCGTTTCTTCCCGGGGTCTATAGAACTTAGGCAACAAAGCTTTTTGTGGGCAGATGACTTAAGCGGATACGACTCCATTTTGGAATTGCCATTCAAAATTCCTTTGTACGGAGACCACATCAGCTTGTTTGCTTTGCTCATGGCCATTTCCATGTTCCTGTATTCCAGAATGAACATGAAACAGCAGTCAAGCAACCAGCAAATGCCCGGCATGCAAGGGATGATGCTCTATTTCATGCCTTTGATGATGCTTACCGTGGCCAACAACTTGTCGGCAGCTCTTAGTTATTACTACTTGTTGTCCAACTTGACCACCATGCTGCAAACGTGGATTATTCAAAGGTTTTTCGTGAACGAAGAAGAGTTGTATAAACAATTGAAAGAAAAAGCAGCCAAAGCCTCCACCACGGCACCCAAAAAATCAAAGTTCCAACAACGTTTGGAAGAGATGCAGCGACAACAGCAGCAACAGATGAAAAAGAAGAGATGATGATTGAAGAACATGTAAGACATCTGCATGACTTGCTTCCACCTGATGTTGTTTTGGTAGCCGTTTCCAAGTTTCAATCCACAGACCTTATTCAACGCGCTTACAATGCAGGACAACGGGTCTTTGGAGAAAACAGATCGCGGGAAATGGCAGAGAAAATTCCTTTGTTGCCCAAAGATATCGAATGGCACTTCATCGGCCGTTTACAAACGAACAAAGTAAAAGAAGTAGTAGGATACGCCAAACTCATTCAATCGGTAGACAGAGACAGGTTGTTGCGTGCCATACAGACACAGGCGGAAAGGTTGGGTGTGGTTCAAGATGTGCTCTTGCAAGTACACATTGCACAAGAGGAAACAAAGCAAGGCTACCTTCCGGAAGAGGTGTTGCAAGTGGACAAAGACATGTACCCCAACGTGACCCTATGCGGAGTCATGGGGATGGCTACGTTTACGGATGATAAGCAAGTGGTTGCCAGAGAGTTCAAACAACTGCGGCAGCTGTTTGACACCTTAAAACAAGGCCGGTTTGCAGACAACCCGGCGTTTGTACATTGTTCTATGGGTATGACGGGAGATTATGAAACAGCTTTGGAGCAAGGAAGCACTATGTTGCGTATAGGCAGTGCCATTTTCCCTCCAAGAGCTACAGGTCCGCATGGCCTGTAAAAACCAAAACGGCTCCGCCGGTCAGAAACACCTTTTGAAAGCCTTTTTCTTCCGGGATGTAATCTACTTGTAGATTTCCCCCTTTTGTTTGGATGGACCAATGGACCAATTGGCTGTTTGTGTGAACACGCGCTGCCAAAGCACTGGCTACAGAACCCGTTCCGCATGCCCACGTTTCCGCTTCCACACCTCTTTCAAACGTCCGTACATAAAGACATCCTTGGTCTAAAATTTCCACAAAGTTCACATTGACGCCTTTGGCTCCAAAGTCAGGATGGCTACGCCAGTAGGCTCCTTCAGTATGTACGTCTATGGCTTGCACATCGGGTACAAAGCGTACCAAATGCGGCGAACCTGTTTGAACTATGTAGCTGTTTTCGTCATAAGTCAGGACTTCTTTGACATCGCCCAGTTGTAGTTTTACCAACGTGTTGTTGCCTGATTTTTCCAGTACGAACGCGTTGTGTTCACCGTCAATGGCCAAGAAATGATGGTTTGTAATACCCAGTTTATCTGCAAAAGCCACCAGGCAGCGTCCGCCGTTGCCGCACATGGTTCCCTCTGTACCGTCAGAATTGTAAAAAGCCATGTAGTATTGGAACGGCGCTTGGGCGCTCTCCAATAAGATCAGCCCGTCTGCACCCACGCCAAACCTTCTGTGACAGAGTGCCTGTATCTGTTTTGATTTCAGTTTGATGCCACCCTTGCGGTTGTCTATGAGAATAAAATCGTTGCCGGCACCGTGGTATTTACAAAATGGCAGTTTCATGATTTTGGTATGAATTTTGAAATAATTTTCAAAAGTAGATAAATTTTAAGAGATAGAACAATGAAAAACAGAATTGGACTTGTGATTATCATTACGGCACTCGTTAGTGTTGGGACAACTTTGTTGGTAAACCATGTGGCAAATACATCCAAGCAAATGGAAAAAGTATACGTGACTCAGGGACAAGAGCCGGTTATTCATAAAGTTTCTCTGGCAGAATCGTCCTATCCGGATTTTACATTTGCTGCAGAAACAGGTGTCAAATCCGTTGTACACGTGAAGGTTGTTAAAAGAGGCCAATCCATGCAAGGACCTCAAAGCTTTCTTGATTTTTTCTTTGGATACGGCGATTCACCTCAAATGCGGCCTCAAGTGGGAGCCGGTTCGGGAGTCATTATAAGCCCTGACGGGTACATCATTACAGCTACACACGTCATTGACGGTGCAGAAGAAGTAGTCGTTACGCTGGACGACAAAAGACAGTATGATGGAAAAGTAGTAGGGAAGGACCCGGATACAGATATCGCTTTGCTAAAGATAGAGGCTACCGGTTTGCCGTATATGAAATACGGCAATTCAGACGATTTGCGCTTGGGCCAATGGGTCCTGGCCATAGGCAATCCCTATGATTTGCGCTCCACCATCACAGCCGGTATTGTAAGTGCAAAAGGACGCAGTTTGCCTTCTCACAGAGAAGAATTTAAAATAGAAGCTTTCATACAGACAGACGCAGCCGTAAATCCCGGCAATTCCGGAGGGGCCTTGGTAAACGTCAAAGGTGAATTGGTAGGCATCAATACGGCCATTGCCACACGTACAGGCTCGTATGACGGATACTCGTTTGCCGTACCTTCCAATATGGCTCGAAAAGTAGTGGAAGATATCCGCAAGTACGGAATCGTCCAAAGGGCCCTATTGGGTATCAGCATGCAAGACGTAACGGGAGATTTGGCCAAAGAAAAAGACATCAAAGAAATTAAGGGTGTGTATATTCATGAGGTAACGAAAAACGGAGCGGCAGAGAAGGCCGGAGTAAAGACGGGTGATATTCTTATACAAATTGAAGATGTAGTCGTAAATACGGGAACGGCCGTGCAAGAACAAATAAACAGCTACAGTCCCGGGGACAACATAAAACTCACTTTGCTCAGAGGAGGAAAACAGATGACTGTGACCGCCACCTTGCAAAGCAGATCGGGAGATACGCAATTGATAACGGAAAGTGATGGAGACGTAACGCATTTCCTGGGAGCTTCGTTGCGCCCGGCCGATAAAGCATTGCGTGAGAAGTTGAAAATTCGTTCCGGGATTGAAATCGTTTCTTTGGAAGACGGAAAAATCAGAAGAGCCGGTATCAAAAAAGGATTTGTCATAACGCACGTAAACCAGAAGCCCGTTACCAGTGTTCAGCAGTTGGCCCAAATGGTACAAATGGCTGAGCGTGGTGTACTTATTGAGGGGAAATATCCAGACGGATCTGTCTATTACTATGCTTTGGGCAACTGATTCCTGAAAATATTTTTTGGGAAATGAAACTTTAACTGTCTTTTTACGTATAAGAAGGCAGTTAGAATTTTTTATTATTAGATGAGACAATTAAAGATTACAAAATCAATTACTAACAGAGAAAGTGCTTCTCTGGATAAGTATTTGCAAGAAATAGGCAGGGAAGAGCTGATTTCTGTGGAAGAGGAAGTGGAATTGGCGCAACGCATCAAAAAAGGAGACCAATTGGCTCTTGAAAAAATGACTCGAGCCAATCTGAGGTTTGTGGTGTCTGTTGCAAAACAGTATCAGAATCAGGGGTTGAGTCTCCCGGATTTGATCAACGAAGGAAACTTGGGTTTGATCAAGGCGGCGGAAAAATTTGATGAAACACGCGGTTTCAAATTTATTTCTTATGCCGTTTGGTGGATCAGGCAATCCATACTACAAGCTTTGGCAGAACAAAGCCGTATTGTTCGTTTGCCTTTGAACCAAGTAGGGTCCTTAAATAAAATCAATAGAGCTCTTTCAAAATTTGAACAAGAGCATGAGCGGATGCCTTCTCCGGACGAATTGTCAGAGATATTAGATATTCCCAGTGAAAAAATTTCAGATACCCTCCGTGTTTCGGGACGTCACGTATCTGTAGATGCCCCCTTTATAGACGGGGAAGACAACAGCCTGTTGGATGTGTTGGTAAACAACGATTCCCCAAATGCAGACAGGGGGTTGGTCAATGAGAGTTTGAATAAAGAAATTGAACGCGCCTTGTCTACTCTATCCAAGAGAGAAAGAGATATCGTAAAATACTTCTTTGGAATCGGTACCCAAGAAATGACTTTGGAAGAGATTGGAGAAGAATTTGGCTTGACGCGGGAGCGCGTTCGTCAGATCAAAGAGAAAGCCATCAGAAGGCTGCGTCACAGCGCCAGAAGCAAATTATTAAAAACATATTTAGGCTAGTCTATGTTTGAAAAGATAGGCGACCTGCTCCACACCTTCAGCTCTTGGCTGAACCTTCCTCTGTTTCTGACGCTCATAGGAGGAGGTTTGTTTTTCATGGTATATTCCGGTTTCATTCCGCTTCGTTATTACGGCAGGGCCCTTAAAGCAGTAGGGGTAAAAGAAGAAAAGGCAGCCGGACAGTTGAGTTCATTCCAGGCGCTTACCTCGGCCATTGCGGCCACCGTAGGCTTGGGTAATATTTCCGGTGTGGCCGTAGCCATCACTTTGGGAGGCCCCGGGGCCATTTTTTGGATGTGGGTCAGTGCCATAGTGGGAATGGCTACCAAGTTTTTTGAAGGTACGCTGGCTGTGATGTATAAGGGAAAAGACAGTGCGGGAGAGATACAAGGAGGAACCATGTACATGATAACAGAAGGCTTGGGTAAGAAATGGAAGCCGTTGGCCGTATTCTTTTCCACGTTCGGTCTGATTGGAACCTTTTGTCTGATGCAATCCAACCAACTTACAGAAGCGTTGCAAACGGTCATATACACACCTGCAGGGATTGAAAACACCATAGGATTGCGTTTTGTAACAGGGCTTGCTATAGCCGGTATCGTAGCCATAGTCGTATTGGGAGGTATTTCCCGTATAGGAAGGGTGGCTTCGCGTATCGTGCCTTTTATGGTAGGCTATTATTTCTTGCTGGTATTGTACATCATTCTGACCAATTTGGGAGAAGTTCCCGGTGTATTTGCTTCCATTTTCCAAAATGCCTTCAATTTGAAAGCAGGAGCAGGAGGTTTTGTGGGGTCCGTCATTGTCATTGGAGCCAGAAGAGCGGCTTTTGTCAACGAAGCCGGAGTAGGAACGGCTTCTATGATGCATGGGGCTTCAAGAACTACAGAACCTGTACGGGAAGGGTTGGTGGCTATGATTGCTCCCTCTATAGACTCAGGTCTGGTATGTACCTTAACGGCATTGGCTGTACTTGTCAACGCAAGATACAACGTATCGGACTTGCAAGGTATGCAAATGGTTATGGAATCTTTTGAACGATCCATTCCCGGATGGGGCAGCTATCTGTTGCTCCTTGTAGTCCTTGTCTTTGCCTTTTCCACCATGTTTTCCTATTCGTATTACGGTACAAAATGTACAAACTTTCTGTTTGGAGCCCACAGAGCGCATTATTACAACTACTTGTTCTTGGGAACATTGGTTATGGGAGCCGTCATTCCCTTAGCAGCGGTAGTGGATATTATAGATATTGCGTATGCTTTCATGGCGTTTTGCACCGTGTTTACCATGGTGTATTTGTCGCCTAAAGTGAAAGTGGCCATCAAACAATATTTTAAATAAATGAACGCCCATACCATCATATCGCAAGCACTTGAGAAAACCATCCGGCAGCTGTACGGCGTAACACCTTCTCCTGAAGTGCTGCAAATACAAGAAACAAGAAAAGAATTTGAAGGCGACTTCACAATCGTCGTCTTTCCGTTGTTGAAAATAAGCAAGAAATCGCCTGTAGAAACAGCCGAAACATTGGGCAAACACATGGTGCAATTGGAAGAACGGATTGCATCGTATCAAGTCATCAAGGGGTTTTTGAACTTGAAAATGTCCGGGCCGTTTTGGTTGCAAATGTTGGAGCACATAGCCCACACACCCGATTACGGACAGAAAGGTCCCTCGGGGAAAACGGTGATGGTAGAATACTCCTCTCCCAATACAAACAAGCCTCTTCATTTGGGACACATTCGTAACAACTTGTTGGGCTGGTCCGTTTCACGCATTATGGAAGCCAACGGCCACAAGGTCATCAAGGTAAATTTGGTAAACGACCGCGGCATCCACATCAGCAAATCTATGTTGGCGTGGGAACAGTACGGAGAAAACGAAACGCCGGAATCTTCCGGAAAAAAGGGAGACCACTTTGTAGGCGATTATTACGTGCTGTTCAATGACAAATACAAAGAGCAGATAAAGGCATTGGAAGAACAGGGCAAGTCTGTGGAAGAAGCGGAAAAAGAAGCACCGCTTATCCGCCAAGCACAGGAGATGTTGATCAAATGGGAGCAAGGAGACAAAGACGTGCTGGATTTGTGGAAGAAAATGAACGGGTGGGTGTACGAAGGTTTTGACCAAACGTACGAACGTATGGGGGTGTCTTTTGATAAGATATATTACGAATCGGACACGTACCTGTTGGGGAAACAATTGGTAGAAGAGGGTTTGAAGCAAGGTGTGTTTTTCCAAAAGCAAGACGGTTCTGTATGGTGCGATTTGACAGAAGAAGGTTTGGATCAAAAGCTTCTGCTGCGCTCGGACGGTACTTCTGTATATATGACGCAAGATTTGGGAACGGCCGTGAGTCGTTACGATGAAAGCGCCTTCAACAAGCACATCTATGTGGTTGGGAACGAACAAAATTACCACTTTCAAGTGTTGAAAGTCCTTATCAAAAAACTGGGATATCCTTGGGCAGACAATCTCATACACTTGTCTTACGGCATGGTTGAATTGCCGGACGGAAGAATGAAATCGCGCGAAGGCACGGTGGTAGACGCGGACGATTTGATGGACCAAATGGTAGAGACGGCGCGTATCACATCCGGAGAATCGGCCAAGTTGGAAGACATGTTGCCGGAAGAAAAAGAGCGGCTGTATGAAACGTTGGGCATGGGTGCTCTCAAGTATTTCATCTTAAAAGTAGACCCCAGAAAAACCATGCTCTTCAATCCAAAAGAGTCCATAGACTTTAACGGCCATACGGGACCGTTCATTCAATATACCTACGCACGCATTCAATCCATATTGAGAAAAGCCGAAGAAAGAGGATACAAAGCCCGGATGTCGGGCCGGCCTATGGAAGAAACGGAGTACGGATTGATAAAAATCATGGCTTCATATCCCCACGTATTGGAAGAAGCAGGAACCTCTTATTCGCCGGCACAAGTAGCCAATTTTTGCTACGACTTGGCTAAAGAGTTCAACAAATATTACCACGAAGTGACTGTTCTTCACGAAGAAGACACAGTCCTTAGAGACCAACGTTTGGCTTTGCTCAAACAAGTGGCCGGTCTGCTAAAACGGGCTATGGATATTCTTGGTATTGTATTACCGGAAAGAATGTAATTTGCATTTCAAAATATTGTTGTATTATTGCATCAAAATCTTTTTTCTCTTGTTTTTCTTATGAAAAAGACGCCGGTGAAAAGACCTCAGGTCGATAAAAAAAGATTGGTAATTGGCTACACAAACATGCCGCCACAACTCTTAAGTATTTGGAGAGAAAAATATCCTCGCGGGTACGCAGATTATATGGGGGATATTATGAAGGTGAACAAACCGGACGGTACGTACTTTTACGCCGTAACGTTTGAAATTCCGGAAGCCATTTACCTGGTAAAGGTTGAAGTCAAGATTGACGATTACGACGAAGTTGAGAAAGACATCTTTGGTTCGGAAGATGAAGATCAAGGAGACGACGACAACGTCGACTTCCCGGATACCGCAGATGCGCGATTTACAGATGTTGCAGAAGATATGGACGAAGATTAAGCATTTACCCGAGTCCACACTCCTTTTGGTGTTATCATTGGTCATTGGGCTACTCAGTGGATTGGCTGCTGTACTGCTTAAGCTGTTTATACAGTTCATCAAAGACTTGCTGACAACACACGTAAGTTTGCCTGCAGAGAGTTTGGCGTATTTCCTGTTGCCCGGTCTGGGCATGTTGTTGTCCCTGTTGTTTGTAAAATATTTTGTAAAAGACAACATTTCGCACGGTGTCACGCGCGTGCTGGAATCCATTTCTTGCAATCAATCACAGATCAAAGGACACAATTGTTATACGTCTGTCATTTCCAGTGCCATGACCATTGGTTTTGGAGGCAGTGTGGGAGCCGAGGCACCTATCGTATATACGGGAGCTGCCATTGGATCCAATGTGGGTAGGAAACTGGGCATGAACTACCGCAGCGTCACCTTGCTCGTTTGTTGCGGGGCTGCGGCAGCCATTGCCGGCATCTTCAAGGCTCCCTTGGCCGGTGTCTTGTTTTGCTTTGAAATTCTCTTGTTCAATTTGACATTGGG